>Ga0256824_10000146_pt1 | contig 24927 bp, 16 predicted proteins | sample CV67metaG_FD_191570 | JGI IMG/M metagenome (GOLD analysis project Ga0256824, IMG submission 191570) | Hydrothermal vent microbial communities from East Pacific Rise, Pacific Ocean - CV67 | ecosystem: Environmental > Aquatic > Marine > Hydrothermal vents | place: Pacific Ocean: East Pacific Rise...
GATCCTGGTGGTAAAAGATATATCAGAATTTTATCTTTCTGTGCACCTTCAATTGCTGAAAAGTTTATTGGATATTCAGAATCATTTGGTGCGTTTATGCCTTGTAGAATTTTGATTGTTGAAGATGATGAAGGTAACAGATGGTTATATACAATGGCTATGGAGCTTATGCTTTATGGTGGAAAACCACTTCCAGCTGATATGTTAGAAATGGCTGAAACAGTTCGTGGATTAATGTACGGAATGATGGATGCTGCCGCGACTGGTGAGGATTACGAGCCAGACGAGTAATTGGTTCTTCTCTTTATTAAAAGAATTGGTGTATATTACACCAATTCAAATTATTAATCTTTCGAAATTTCTTCTTCTGTTTTCTGTTTATTTCTCTTCTCTTTTAACTCTTCATAGTGTCTATGCTCTTCAATTTTTCGTAGTTTTTGTCTCTCTGTTAATCGTAACTTTTCTTTTAATGCTTTCATCGCAGGTTTTCGATCTGGATCAGCTTTTTTACAAGGAAAAGATACATCATCTTCATGATCTCTATAGATAATACGTATGCATTGATTGGTATCATCATATTGCACATTACGCATTTGTGAGTAGTAGTATTCGTGACACTCTCCTGTTACACCAGGAAGTTCAGAACACTTTTTAGGAGCGCCTGCTCGTGCTGGATTTAGTAGGTCAAATTTGGTTGCACTTTTACAGATACTAAAGTATTCTCTAGAGAGAACCAAAAACTCTAATTTTCTTGTTGCAATGATGGTCTGTTTTGGGGCTCTAGTTTCAAATGGAGGATAGGAAATTTTTGTAACTTCAACAGGAAATGAAAAGACTTGTGGCTCGGTATCAAATGCCTCATCTGTATCCGAAAAGTGTTGAATATTATCTCCATCAAAACTAATTTCATTCTTGATAGCAGTTCGTATTGTTTCTTCAAAGTTACTCAATTTTTCTGCTGCTTTTGTTGGAAAAGCTTTGTAGCTTCTATAGGCAAAAATAAGAAAAAATCCTGAGACAATAGCCATCACAACACTAAAAAGCATGCTGAAATAGTTTCCAATACTTACACCTAAAAGGACAAAGAATAGAAGGAAGATACTAATCCATAAAAAACGGTCTTTATTCGACCAAAAATAATCCGTCCAATTCCGTATAGTCTGTTGATGTAAGGCTTTTCTACATCCTGAATTATTACTAATATCGGTCTTCTTTTTTGAATAACTGGTCGTGATAGAAATCATTCCCATAAAAAGAAAACCAGCAATAAATGCTAGTATTAAGAGTATCATCAATATCGTGGCGATGGTTTGTTCTATATCTGTCATCTCTTTTTCCCATTTTTTTAATAAAATTATAGCAAAAAAGGAATTAAGTGTGACTCTTTTTAAGTTTATAGATAGTTATAGTTGCTCTTTATAAAGGTTTTTTGTTACAATGCAAAAAATTATTGGAAATTGGTGTGTATATTATATGAAAAACCTGATTATTGTTGAGTCTCCTGCAAAGGCTCGAACCATTAGCAACTTTCTTGGAAAGAACTATAAAGTTGTTGCTTCTAAGGGGCATATTCGTGATTTACCTAAAAGTTCATTTGGAATTACTGTTGAAGAGGATGGAACTTTTGTGCCAAAATATTCAATTCCAAGAGAAGTAAATCCCACGGTTAAAGAGTTAAAAAAATTGGCGAAAGAGGCAGAGACTATTTATCTTGCTACCGATGAAGATCGGGAAGGTGAAGCGATTGGCTATCACATTGCGATGGCAATAAAAAAAGATCCTGAAGCTTTGCCAAGAATTGTCTTCCATGAAATTACTAAAACAGCTATTCAACATGCATTGGATAATCCTAGAAAATTAAATATGGATGCGGTTAATGCACAACAAGCACGTCGTCTTCTTGATCGTATTGTGGGGTATAAACTTTCGCCTCTTCTGGCAAGTAAAATTCAAAAAGGACTAAGTGCAGGACGTGTTCAGAGTTCTTCGCTTAAGATTGTTATTGATAGAGAGCGTGAGATTAAAGTCTTTAATCCAGAAGAGTATTGGACAATTGATGGTATTTTTGAGCGAAATATAGAATCTTCTATCTTCTCTTTTAAAGGGGAAAAGCTTGATAAAATGAGCATTACCAACGAAGCAATGGCAAAAGAGATTGTTGCTTCTGCGGTGAAAGAAAACTTTACGGTTGAATCGCTAGAGAAGAAAGAGCGGAAAAGTAAAACACCACCACCTTTTATGACTTCTACACTACAACAGTCTGCGTCTACACAGTTAGGTTTCTCTCCAAAGAAGACAATGTTGGTTGCTCAAAAGCTCTATGAAGGTGTTAAAACAGATAAAGGTAATATGGGTGTAATCACCTATATGCGAACTGACAGTTTAAACCTTGCCAAAGAGGCGATTGAATCGAGTAGGGAATATATCAAAGCGACATTTGGTCATGATTATTTGCCTCCTAAAGGTAAAAATTATTCAAGTAAGGCAAAAGGGGCTCAAGAGGCACATGAGGCAATTCGTCCAACGATGGTTGATTTTACTCCAATGCTGGCAAAAGATTTTCTAACTGCCGATGAGTTTAAGCTCTATCGACTTATCTATAACCGTTTCTTAGCCTGTCAGATGACAGAGGCACGTCTTGAGTCTCAGACCCTTCTATTTAAAGGAGAAGAGTCTGTCTTTAAGGCAAGTGGTAGAAAATTACTTTTTGATGGATTCTATAGGGTTACAGGTTATGGTGAGTCAGACAAGCTCTTGCCTGAACTTAAAAAAGGTCAGAAAGTTACTTTAGATGATATTCAATCAGAACAGCACTTTACAGAGCCTCCTGCACGCTATAACGAAGCGAGTCTGATTAAGAAGCTGGAGTCATTGGGGATTGGTCGTCCAAGTACCTATGCACCTACAATTACGATTTTGCAGACAAGAAAATATATCAACATCGAGAAAAAAAGAATTCATCCAACGGAGATAGCATTTACTGTAATTGAGATGCTTGAAGAACATTTTGCTGAGATTGTGGACAGTTCATTTACTTCAAATATGGAGACCGATCTGGATAAGATTGATGAAGGTATATTGGATTGGCAAGAACTTTTGGGTAATTTTTATGAGCCTTTTATGAAAAAAATTACCGAAGGAAAAGCAAAAATAAAGAGTCAGAAAATGGCGATTCCTACAGGAGAGATGTGTCCCAAATGTGGGCATGAATTGCTTCGACGAAAAGGACGTTTTGGTGAGTTTATTGCGTGTGGTAATTTTCCAAAATGTAAATATACTACAGATCTTGATGGAAATGCTCCTCCTGAACCCGAGAAGACTGATATAAAATGTGAAAAATGTAGTGAGTTTATGGTGATTAAAGATAGTAGACGTGGTAAATTTTTGGCATGTTCTGCTTATCCAAAATGTAAAAATGCACAACCTCTGGTTCCTCCACGAGAGCTGGATGTTCCTTGTCCTAAGTGTGGTTCTAAAATTCTTGAGAAAGAGGGTAAGAGAGGAACTTTTTATGGATGTGCAAACTATCCTAAATGTCGATTTATTTCGAATGGTGAGCCTTTGGATCGAAAATGTTTGGAGTGTGAGAGTATGGTTGTTCATAAAGTTTTAAAGACGGGAGAAGTTTATGAGTGTATCGACAAAAAATGTAAGTGGAAAGAGGATGTTCCTCTAAACAAACTAAAAGTTAACTCTAAAGAAGAAAATAAAAATGAAAAAGTCTCTTAAACTGGGTATTTTATCTGACAGTCATACTAAAACAACGCTACATAATGAGGTGGTTAAACATCTCCTAGATCAAGGAGCAGAGTATCTGATCCATGCAGGAGATATTATGCTAGAAGAGCATCTACAGCTTCTTGAAGATGCACCTGTTCCTTATGTCTGTGTCTACGGTAACAATGACACTTCACTTATTCCTCTCTATGGACAATATAAGATCTATAGAGAGCCTCACTATTTTACTATTAATGATTTAAAATTAAAGTTGATGCATCTTCCTTATTATATGAATGCTGATGCAGATATTGTTATTTCGGGTCATACCCACATGTTTGATGCTTCATTAAATGGGGACACTCTTTTTATCAATTCAGGGGAAGTTTGTGCCAGAGAGAAGCCGTTAACTGAGTGTGCGATAGTTGAGATTGTTGATAATCAATACGCAGTGACTCATTACTATAAAGAGCCACAAGCGATAGAGTGGAAACGCCGAGAAATCGATTTAAGTTAACTGTTTCTTAGTGCCTCATACTCTTTAGGAATAAGATAATCAACTGTTGTTAATGGTTCCGAAAAAATTCCTTTTTCAAAGCCCAAACTATAGAGTTTATCGAGTGCTTTGAGCTGAAGGTCTGATAGCTCTACAGACTCATCAGAAGCGTACATATCAAGATATTTTGTTAACATTGCATCAGAGATTCTGACCAATTTCTGATCTTCAAGTTTCTTACAAAGCTCCTCTTTTTTACTGTTGGCTACCTTGACTCCATCGATTAGGATATTTTCTATCTCAATTGCACGGTTTAATGGAAGCGAACGTCGAATTGCCATTCCACCCAATGGTAGAGGTAATCCTTCACCTGCCAGCTCTACCCAAATATCCCACATCTCTTTTTCTACTTCGAGTGACTCATCATAATCCAAAATTGATTCATGAATCAAAACACCTGCGTCAACTCTACCACTAACAACCGCCTCTTCTATCTCTAAGAAGTTCATGTAAATAGGTCGAGCCATTGGATAATAGAGCTTAAAAAGCATGGCATTGGTGGTATATTCACCAGAGAGAGCAACTTTGAAGTTTCGTTTTAGTGTTTTATCTTTACGTTTAATAAGTTTAGGACCATACCCATCACCAAAGCTGACTGCTGTTCTAAGTAGGGCATATTCATCTTTGATTAATGGGTACATTCCAAAACTAATAGCAGAGACATCATACGTACCTTTTATCGCCTCTTTATTGAGTGTTTCTATATCCAATCCAATATTATCAAACTCATAATCTTTTGTCTCAATCCATCCAAACTTAATTGCATAATACATAAAAATGTCATCAGCATCAGGTGAATGGGCTAGTAGTATTTTTTTCATAGTCTCTCTTTAATTTTTCTGTATTTTATCAAATTCTAGGGAAAGTTAGCAACCAAAACTATTTTAGCCATTAAGAAATGAGAGAATTAACATGCTTTTCTGTAAAATTCTGTTATGAGAAAGATATTATATATACTATTACTGATAAATGTTTTTACTTATGGAGAAATATTTAAGAATATTGAATTTAAGGGTGATGTTGATTTAATCACTGGAGAGTTTGATCGTGCTACATTACTTAAAGTTTGTCATATTGAGTATCCAGCCATCTATAAAATTTGGAAAAAGAATCCAGTTTTTGAAGGTGAAGAGGTTGAGGATTTTAAAAAGAATTTAATAGATTATGCAAAGAGTAAAGGCTACTATAATGTTGAGGTAACTTCTGTTTTAAGTAGTGATACAATCTTTTTAGATATTGAAAAAAACAGACCCATAAAAGTAGCCTCCATTACAATAGACAAGCAGTTTAAACCTTTTCTTCTTCTCAAAAAAAATAAACGCTTTAGCACGGAAGCATTTTCAGAGTCTAAAAAGAAAATCAGACGATTTTTAGAAGAGCATGGATACCCAACCTACAAGATGAATGCGAAGGCTTATGTGGATCTAGATAATTATCGGGTTGATCTGAATATCTCTATTGATATGGGGGAGAAGCGCTATTTTTCGACAACAGATCTAAATAATAGTTCAGATGTTGATAGAAAACTGATTATTGATGAGCTTGCCTACAAAGAGGGAGAGCTTTATAATATTTTAAAAATTGAAAAGAGTTATGACAACCTTTACAGATTGGGAGTTTTTGAGACCATTAAGATGCAGAGTGAATTTAATTCAACAGATGGTAAGAGTCCGATAGCTATCTTTTTGGAAGAGGGAAAAAACAAAGAGTTTGCTTCTAACCTTGGTTATGATACCGAAGATGGAGCCAGAGGAGGAGCGGAGTATATTGATCATAACTTTTTTGGAAATCTTCGTGAATTCAGAGCTGGTTTAAAAATCTCCCAACGGGGATATATTGTTGATACAGGTTATTATGATCCACGTTTAGAGAATCCTTGGTTGGGAGATTTTTCGTTTAGAAACAGCTTGAGTTATGGACGATGGGATTATGACGCTTATGTCGAAAATCTTTTGACTGAACGTGTTACCTTTGGAAAGTCATTGATTGGGCTTGATCACTTTTTTGGTTTTCAGTTAGAGAGTTCTCAGGTTGTCTCAAATATTCCAGAATTTTTAGAGGGGAATTATCTGATCAATTCGCTCTTCTATAGGGTTGTTATTGATGGTCGAGACTCTGAGATGGATGCAAAAAGTGGTTATTATACCTCTCTCTATCTCGAAAAATCGATGAAGGAGCTGGGATCAGATATTGATTACTTTAAAATTCTTGGTGAAGCCCGTTATATCAGATCATGGCTACCATTTGTTTTTGCCACAAAGTTAAAAATTGGGGTTATTTCAGAAGATACACCACCATTTAAGCACTTTTTTTTAGGGGGAGCTATGAGTAATCGTGGTTATGAGTATCGCGACTTAGGAGATCATAGTTCAGGTTATCCTTTGGGTGGATTGAGTATTGTTGATGGTTCGTTAGAGTCGCGTTATTATATAAGTGAAAACTTTTCGGCAGTTAGTTTTTTTGATGCTTCTAAAATTTCGTTAGAGGTAAATGACTTTAGAGGAGAATGGTATACAAGTTATGGACTTGGCTTACGTTATCTTTCGGTTATTGGTCCTTTGCGTTTGGATATTGGTTATCCGACTGAAGGTGGTTTTGCACTTCATTTGGGAATAGGACAAGTATTTTGAAAAAAACAGCTGTAACTTTTTATAATCTTATCAGATGGTCTACTATTCTGCTCTTATTTTTGCTTATTTTGACTCTTTTTGTTCTTGAATCTCCTGCTACTGTTTTGAATCTGATAAAAATTCCACTAAAGAGCCAAGGTATCTCCTATGGAGAGATGGAGGGTGGGATTATTTCGGGTTTTAGGCTTAAGGATCTGAATTATAAAAATGAGATTAAAGCAGATGAGGTTGCCCTAAAAATAAATTTTGAAGCGTTGCAAGATAGGATTTTGGTTATTGATCATTTAATTTTATCTCAAGTGGAGATAGAGAAAAACTTTTTAACCAATATTATCGATACAAATCATACTGATGAAGCTGATAAAGAGGGAAATATTAGCTTACCTTTTGATACAATTGTGGTCAAAAATGCAGAGATTTCACTCAAAGATACAGGCTACCAAAACTATTATATTAACAACGCTCAGCTACAGATTAGAGACTTAGAAACCGATATGAAAAGAGAGTATAAAGGACGACTAAATATTTTTCTTGACAGTAACATGACCCAAGCCGATATACGTGTCTCTTTTGTCAATGAACAGTACGATATTGTTGGAAAAATAGAGGGAAATCAAGATTTTCTTAACCCTTTTATTGCCGAGCATAATATCACACTTCTTGCAGACCCGAAGTTAAACCTAGAGGCTAAAGGAGATTTAACGCTGGTCAATTATAAGCTCACTCTTGATAGATTTTCACTAAAACAGAATAGTTATATCGTTAAAAGTAGACTATTTGAGACGGTTGGCTCTTTTAATATCTCTGAAAATAGTATTGTTAATCAACTTAAAACAGAACTTGATGGAAACATGGCATATCTCAAATTAAAAGCGTTGACAGAGCTTGACTTGGATGATTTAAACAACAGTTTGACGTTTGATATTGATGGATCACTTCAGCCTAAAAAAGACTCCATTCCTCTGGAGCTAGCGGAGCAAGATATTACTATTCAAGCACTACCAAAGATTCAACTTCTTGCCAAAGGAACAGCAAAAAAAGTAAACTTTTCGACCACCATCAAAGGGCTAAAAGCAGAACATAATGGTATCGATTTAAATATTGTAAATCTGCGATTAAAAGGTGATTTGGAGCCACTGAATGGAGAGATGAAAAGTGAGCTTTTTTGTAAATTTAAATCATCTGTTGCCTCTGGAAATATCGCTTTAAAGAGTCGATTAAATTATAAAGATATTAATAACACCCTTACTTTTGATCTTGAGAGTAATCTAAAGAGCCATAAGAAGTTTCTAAGCAGAGAAGTAGAAGATCTCAACTTAACTATTAAGAGTAATCCTTTGGTGAAAATTGTGGCAAAAGGGAGTTTCAAAAAGATTGATTTTGATACTGAAATCAAAAATTTTAGGGCAACAGATAAGAGAATGGATATAGATTTGAAAATATTTTCTTTGAAAGGAAGAGTAGATCCTTTAAAAGGAGATACCGATGCCAAAATTTTGGCTAAATTTGATTCGAGTATGGCAGAAGGTGAGATTGATTTAACGGCAAAATTAAATTTTAAAGATGTGAATAACTCTTTGCACTTTACCACAAAATCAGGCTTTAAGCTACATAATGGGTATGTGAATAACTTTTTAGAAGATAGCAATATTAGTTTAGAAGAAGAGAATAGAATAAACATCAAGGCAGATGGTGATACCAATAAGATATATGGTAAGATTTTGGTTGAGAGTCAGCTTTTAGTTCAGAATATAGATGCTGATATTCATTTTAATAGCGAAAATATAGTTATAGATCTTAAAAAAAATTATATTAAGGGTGATCTGGCTTTAGAGGCAAAAAGTACTGAGGTCTCTTTTGATCTCAAGAGTAGAATATCGGGTGATTATCTCCAACCCAAAGCGATGCAGATGAAGAGTAAGATAACTGTGAGCCATTTTGATGCCTTTAATATAAATTTAAACACGCTAACCCCTTTGGTATTAGATATTAAAAGTGGTAGAAGTAAGATGGTTGCCAATTTAGAGTCCAAAAAACTTCATCTTCATGCAGAGAGTTCTGATTTAGATGAGATTCAATTTGATATTAAGAGTTCACCTATCTATTTGGCAAAAATAGTACAACTTCCCGATGAGTTTAAAGAGAATTTTATCGCTATGAATTTGAGAGGAGATGCCACGCTTTCTAAGCAATATTTTAATCTAAAAGGTTATCTAAAGTCTAATAAAAATTTTAAACTAAAGCTAAATGCTAAAAACAGTGCCAGTGGTTTAGATGTACGCTTAAAGAGTGGGCATCTCAAACTGAAAGCTCTTGGTAATTTAGAGAAGAGAAATATTGATGCTTCCATATCGATAGATTCAATAAGCAAAGTGCAAGAGGAATTTGCTCAGCTCTACCCTTTCAGAACTCAACCGATCGATGGAGAAGTTTCGCTTTTAGCAAAGGTTAGAGGAGATCATATTTTTTTGAATCTTAGCTCACCTAAAGTGAAAATGAAAGGATTTAATCTAGAGAATATGGCGATTAATGTAGAGTATACTCCTGAAGTTGTAACACTACATAAATTTAACTTGGAGACCACTGGTTTTAAAGATTCCAAACTGAATAAAAAGATTTATCTCAATAAAAAAGGTAAAATTTATCTTGGTAAACGGCGTGATATTTTTCTAGATATACATCCTAAAATTTTAGTGGATATAAAAGGAACGGAGTCTAATTTAAAGGGTTCGTTAAAAGTTAATGCTTTGCCACTTGGACATCCTGATTATGGTAAAGTTATCTTGACTACCGATATAAAATTCAATCAAAAGGGTAAAAAAAAGCATATTAGAGGAAAAATTTCTTTAAAAAAGATGAAACTTCTTTATGAAGCAAAATTTTTGGATCCTGCTTATGATCCAGATGTTGTGATTGTTGATAAGAATGAAAAAAAGAGTCAAAAAGATGACTCTTTTATAGAAGATACCTCTATTGATCTTTTGATTTATGCTCCAGATGCTGAGTATGAGACCAAAGATATTAAATTAACCTTTGCTGTTGACTTGAAAGCCAAAAAAGAGTTTGGTAAAAATTTGGGAATGTTTGGAAAGATCAAAGAGATTAATGGAAGGGTAGAGCAAGCACCAAAACTTTTTAATGTTGTTGACTCTTCTATTGTTTTTAGAGGTTTAAAAGAGATCAATCCACTTCTAGATATAGAGGTTCAACATGAGCTACCTGATGTTTTGATTTTTATTGATATTCATGGCGATGCAAAACGCCCAAAACTAGAGTTTTCTTCCGATCCACAGATGCCTAAAAAGGATATTTTATCTTATCTTCTTTTGGGTGTATCAACAGCAAAGTTGGCAAATGAAGATACAAACTTGGGTCGGGAGGCTGAACTTTTTATTATGAATCAAGCAGCACGAGATTTGGCATACGAGATTGAGTTAGACAGGGTTTTTATCAAAGATGATGGCACAGGTGAGGGGTATGCCATTCAGGTTGGTAAAAAGATAAATGAGAAGAGCATGTTTGTGGTAGAGAGTTCAAAAGAGGGAAATTCATTTATTTTGGAGTATGATCTTAATAAAAATATTAAAATTGAGCTGGGACAACATCAAAAAACAATTCCTTCTCAAAGTATTGATATTTTTTTTAGAAAAAGATTTAAATAGAATGTATGTGAGATAGTTATTGTATAATCTTTTTTTTTATTCAAAAAGTCTATAACTACTCATTGCTATCTGATATTTTACTTTTTAAATAAAAAAATATTCTATTTTATTTTTTATATGTTTCATTAAGTTACAATTTAATTACTTATTTATGAATAGAAAGAATAAGGAGTTAAATCTTTAATATTTTGGAATAATATTTTCTTCTATAGATAGAAAATTAAAGAAGGGAAAACATTGCGTCTAAATCCATTAACATTACTCTATATTGAAGATGATAGAGATATTCAAAGTATATATGCTGTACAGTTAGAAACAATCGTTGATAATGTTATCTATGCAGGAGATGGTGAAGAGGGGTATGAGTCTTATTTGGTACATAAGCCTGATATTATTCTTCTTGATATTAATATGCCTAAACTTGATGGTATCTCCTTGGCTAAAAAAATTAGGGAACTTGATAAAGAGGTGAAAATTATTATTACAACTTCTTATAGTGATCAAGATAAACTTTTGGCAGCGATTGAACTCTCATTGGTTAAGTATATTCTAAAACCTATCGACCCAAGAATATTAGAGGAGACAATTCTTAAAGTCAAAAACGAGATCAATACTCAATATAGCAAAGAGGAAAAAAAGCTTTTTCTTCTGGATAATAATACCATTTGGAATGCTACAGATGAGAAGCTTATTAGAGAGAATGAGGAGATTAAATTAACCAAGAATGAGAGACGTTTTTTAAAACTTCTTTCAACCAGTCCCAATAAAGTATATACTTTTTTTGAAATTTTTGATTATCTTTCTTATGATGATTTCTATAAAGAGTATGATGCCAATCAGATTCGGGCTTTGGTTAAGTTGGTTAGAAAAAAAGTACCCAAAGATACTATTTTAAATGTCTATGGTGAAGGGTATCGCTTTAATCCTCTGCGTTAAGAGGGAAATTTATAGGAGTTTAGAACCTCTAAGGCTATATTGAATTTATAGTTTTCAATTAGCTCTTTGAGTTTATGGAACATGATAGTATCTTGGGGATTTAGATGTTCCTCTTCTAGCTCTTCTAAGGTCTCTTTACAAATCTTTGGACGTTTGCGTTTTAATGCATTTTCCAATTTAAAAAAAAGTTTAACTTTTAAATTCTCATCAATAAAGCTTGTCTCTTTGATAAACTTTTTTGGGATATATTTGAGAAGTGCTTTATAGAGTTTTTCAACATCGATAGGTTTATTTAAGTGGGCATTCATTCCATGTAGTTTACTCTTCTCCATATCTTCGGTCATTGCATTTGCGGAAAGTGCAATAATAGGAATATCTTTATCAATTTTACGTATAATTTCACTCGCTTCGTATCCATCCATAATTGGCATCTGTATATCCATTAAAATCAGAGCGTAATGTTTCTCTTTAAAAAGGTTAAGACCCTCTTTTCCATTAGAGGCAACATCGAGTTCTATATTTGAATTTTCCAAAAGACCAATAATTATCTCTTGATTAATAGGATTGTCTTCGACCAAAAGTATGCGTGTTTTCTTGAGCAGATTGATATTTTTTTGTAGTGGAATTGATTGATAACGGGTGTGATTATAATCTTGAATATGCTCTTTGCTCTCTTTAATCTCTTTTAGTTCGATTTCAAAAATAAAGGTACTTCCTTCTCTATACTTGCTCTCGACCCATAGTCTCCCTTGCATAAGTTCAACCAGCTGTTTTGATATGGTAAGCCCCAATCCTGTGCCTCCATAGTTTCGTGTTGTACTTCCATCTGCCTGAGAAAAAGGTTTAAAGAGTCTCTCTTGTTCTTGGGGAGTTAATCCAATACCTGTATCTTTGATTTCAAAACGAAAAGTATGATGGTTTATCTTTTTTATATACAAGGATACAGAGCCTTGTTTTGTAAATTTAACAGCGTTACTTAATAGATTATTTAAAATTTGAGAGACCCTTAAGCTATCTCCATAGAGACGTTTAGAGATATTATCAGAGTAGTAAATATTGAGTTTAAGTCCTTTCTTCTTGGCTAAAAATCGTACCAAATCCATGGAGCTTTTTATCATTTTATAGATGTTGAAATTATGTTTATCAATGCTGAGTTTTCCTGATTCCATCTTCGAAACATCCAAAATATCATTGATTATAGATAAGAGCATTTTTGCGGAATTGTCTATTTTCTCGATATATCCACGCTGTTTATCATTCAGATCACTCTGTAGTGTAAGATAACACATTCCAATAATCCCATTCATTGGTGTTCTTATTTCATGGCTCATATTGGCTAAAAACTCTGACTTTAATTTTGAACTATTTTCTGCTTTTTTCTTCATTGCATAGAGTTTATCATTGTGGTTTTTGAACTTCTCTTGAAGATGGTTAAATCCATCAACAAGTTTACCAATCTCATCATCTTTTTCTACAACCATCTTCTTATTAAAGTCAGGTGTTTCTGTACGAAGATTTTCCAACGCATCATGAACTTTTGCAAACCTGCGTTTAATGGGTAGATACATATAAAAAAGAACCAATGAGAGTACGAGAATTGTAGTAATTGATAAAAAAAGAGTTGCATGAAGGAAGTGTGTACTGTTAATGGATATTTGCCTAAGTGTATTTGAAAAATTATCTTTACTCAGTTTTTGAGATGCTTTAAAATGGTTTTTTATTTTATCTGCTTTTTTACTAAAGGGTGTAAGATAGGTAAAGAGTTTAGATGCATTTATATGGGTTGCTTTTTGAATTTTTTGAATTTTATGAATTTTGTGATGATAGAGATTAAAAAATGATTGAAATTCCTCTTTTTGATTCGTTATTTTACTTTTTTCTAGGCTATTTTTTTGTAATTTTTCTATTTCTGTAAAGTTTTCTAAAATAATATTTTTGATTCTAACACTTTTTTTTAGTCTTCCAAACTCCATCTCTATGATGATATTTTTGGACAACTCAACCAACTCTTCAAAAAGTCTTAGATTTTTATTCTCTAAAAAGAGAATTTTAGAGAGCTTCATTTCAATATTAATTGCGCTGTTTGAGTTATTTTTAGTAAAAGCATAGATACTAAACAGGTAGATAATAAAGGTAATAAGGGTAAAGAGAAAGATGATACGTATTTTTTGAAGAATGGTTAATTTGAACATAACTGCTATAAAATCCTGAGTTCGAAAATAGAGGAGTTTATTATAGCAGTATTATTTAGTTTATTCTATTTAACCTCTAAATTTTTACTATTTTTGAGTATCTTCGAGGAATAACTTATAAAAACATAATTTTTTTGAACCATTGATTCAATCTCTGAAGGTGTAAATTTTTTAGGTGGCTTTCTTTTACTTTTTCCCATTTCCCTAATCCAGTAGGCACGAAGTTGTTTGGGGCTTTTTTTGACAATTTTTTGATAAAACTCAGTATAGAATTGATCGTCATCCAGAGGAATAATATTGATACCTTTAATTGTTGTACGTTTCCCTAGATAGATATCTGAAATTTCTTTTTGAGAGAGAGAAGAGATTTTACTATTTGAGGTAATTCTCATATTAATATTGGCAAAGAGTAACGCGTTAAGTGATAATAATAGAATGATTAGTTTCATAAATTTACCTTATTTAAGTGATCTTTGTAGTATATATAGCAATTTATTATTTTAAGCTTAAAATAATAAATTAAAAAATATTTTAATTTAAATTAAAGTGTTGTGATCACAACTAAATAAAATCGTTAACTTTACAAGTTGTTAAATATTATTATTTGTTCTTTTATTTTTGCTTCTTGAAAAGGCTTATAAATAAAAGAGATATTCTGTAAGGGATAGATCTCTTTGATTGCTCTTTCATTCTCTTGTTTTGTAATAAAGATAAGTGGTATCTCTTTTATATTGGTATGTCTCTTTAGAAAATTAAAAATATCGATACCACATAAGTCATTGAGTTCTGTATGAAGAATAACCAAATCGATCTGCTCTTCATCAAAAATTTCTAATGCTTCATATTTATTTAATGCCAACAAAATATCAAAATCATCATCTAAAATCTCCATAAGTTCATCGATCTCTTCAGGATCATTATTGATAATTAGAATGGTCGATATACTATTTTTATTAAAGGTTAGCTTCTCTTCTAACTCTCGAATAACGGTCTGAAGCTCATTATAACAATTTTGAATTAGCTCTCTGGTTGGATGGCTTTGTTGATCTATCTGTTTGATAATTCTTTCTAAGGCACTCATACCTAACGTCGAAGAGAGACCTTTAATTGCATGAAGAATATTTTCTAACGCACTATTTTCTAAAGTATTGAGTTGAATACTCTTATACCTTTCTAAAAAGTTATATAAAACTTTTAAGTATAAGTCATGATTTCCATTAAGATATCTTAATCCTATGGTAGTATCTATATTTTTAAAAAGAGGTAGTTGATTTTCATCTGTTGGCACTATAGTCCTTTAGTTTATATATTAAAATCTTTAGAATGAAATTCTATCTCTAAATGAGGTAGGAAGTATGAAAAAAGTGATTTTTTTATTCATTTTTTATAAAAAGAGTGATTTTTTGTAACAAAGTAAAAATAAGATTTTTAAATTTATAACTAAAAAGCTTATTTTATATATTAAAAGTAGTTGATAAGTCTACTTTGTAAATGTCTACGAAAGTTATTCATAACTGAAGAAGAAGACTGAAGTAAAAGAAGTACGGTTAGAGTTGATATTATTTTCATTGAATTATCCTTTATTTTTATAATTAAATTATAAACTATAAATTGGTAAGAATAGTGAAAATTAAAGAGAATGTTAGTATAATTTATACGAAATTGAATTACATCGAATGAAAGTTATATTGATGAACATCTCCTCGCAAGAAAATTATATTATTGAACTTTTTAAAAGGGTAATCCCTTATAAGTGGTCGATCCTAACTATTATGGTAGTTTTTATGGTACTAATGAAAGTTAAACTCTATTTTACACCATCAGTTTATGAGTCTTATGCCATTATTAAAGTTAAAGTTAATGAAAATAAAGTAGACAGTAAAGACCTGCTACGAGATAGTCTTTTTAAAACCAATACGGTTGGTATTAATCAAGAAATGGCTATCTTACAGACCTATCAAAGCAATGAAAAAGCACTTACAAAAGTCAATTTTCAAGTTAAATATTTTATCAAAGAGGGCTACAAAAATGTAGAGATCTATGATAGCATACCAATTACTCTGCATAATATTACAAAAATAGAGAGTAAATATATCAACAGACCTATTAGTGTTGTTCCTGTAGAAAATGGATTTTTACTCAAGGTTAAAAGGATTGAAGATAATACTATCTATGCTTATGATACTAAAGTTGTGACACCTTTTTTCTCAGGTATTATTAGTCGAACTGAAGATTTTATTACTCCAATTGAGATTAGACTACAAGGAAGCAGTCGTCATATTTACGAGAGTATTATTAAGAGTTCTCTTGCAATTACACAGTTAAAATTAGAAACCAATTTGATTAAAGTAGCTTTTCAAGATACTATTTCTAAACGTGCAAATCAATATATTGACGCATTGGTCGATGTTTATATTAATCGAAGTGTTAAGAAAAAGAATAGTATCAATAGTAAAATTTTAAATTTTTTAGATGATCGACTTGAAATTACAAAAAAGAAGCTAGAGATTGCTGAAAACGAATTAGAGGAGTATCAATCTGCAAATAAAAATATTGATCCTTCACTTAATTCTCGGGATTCTTATGCTAAATTAAGTGATATTGATCTACAACTTTCTGAGCTTCAATTAAAAGAGCAGTTAATTCAAAATCTTCTGATATTTATTGAAAAAAATCGAAATTTGGGTTCAATTTCGCCAACACTATTGGAATTTAATGCAGATTCTACTCTGAAATTAATTACAGATATTCAAACATTACAGATTAAAGAAGATGAGTTAAAACTAGAGTTTACTGATAAGTATCCACCTTTAATACAGTTACGTGAACGTATTAATACAATTAAAAATCAAATCTCTTTAAATATTAAGAACCTTCAATCGACATTAGATTTTAAACAGAAAAATCTTCTAAAACAGAAAGATAAATATGAAAAAATATTAACAGCACTACCGAAAAAAGAGAAAAATTATATTAATTTTAAACGTAATTATGAAGTGAATTCGAAAGTATATACCTACCTTTTAGAAAAGAAATCAGAAAATGAATTGGTTCAAGTTGCAACAATTTCTGATTATGAAGCGGTAGACAAAGCGTACTCTTCCATGATGCCTGTGAAACCAAAGCGAACTGCGATGTTAATTCTTGCAGGGATTATAGGTCTATTATTGGGAGTAGTTTTGGCATTAATCCGTTCACTTTTCAAAAAGAAAATTCAAAAAAAGAATGATATTGAAGAGATTTTAAAACTTCCTTTTTATGGTCATATCCCTCTTTTTAAAGAGGGTATGGGGATTAATCGTGCAATTGAAGAGGCGTATCGTAAATTGGCGATCAATTTGCAATTTTCTAAAAAAGAGGATGAGGGGAATATTGTATTGGTTACTTCTGCGATAAAAGGAGAAGGGAAAACAACAACTTTAGCCAATTTAACAGGTATCTTTAGAGAGACAAAATACCGTTCTATTCTTATTGATTTAAACTTAATAGAACCATCACTTCACAACTATTTCGGCATGGATCTTCCTTATTTTGGAATGAGTACCTACCTTAGTAGACGTGATAATCTTGGTAATATTATATTTACAACACGCTACTCTAATTTGGATATTATTACGGCAGGACCCATTCCTCCTGATCCTATTGAATTACTTGGATCTTATAAGCTGGAAGAGTTATTTGTTGTTCTAAAAGAGCGTTATGATTATATTTTTATTGACACTCCTTCTTTTGAAGAGGTTCCTAATGTTTTAAATTTAGTTAAATATGCAGATAAAAGTTTGATTATTTTACGAGAAAATGTAAGTAGCAAGCCCTCAGTGGAGAAATTAGAGCATGCTATTAGAGAAAAGAAATTAAAAAATATCGGTTTAGTTTTTAAATCGACTGTAAAGATGAGCAAAGAGGATTTATCACTCTCTGTAATTTCTAAACCAACCCAACCAAAAAGGTTACGGTAATTTCTTCATCATCTTCATCCATTTTTTTTCAAGAGGATGTTGTTGATTTGGAAGTAGCCAATCTTGATCTTGACAGTAGTAAATGACATATTTATCACTATACTTCAATGCTTTTGTAAGGGTTATTTTTATATCTTTTAGGCTTGATTTATCTTGAGTATTATACTCTTTATAATTACTCTCTTGCCCTTTGTTAAAAACCATAAAACCTACTTGAACATCATTCGACCATGAGGCTCTTTCTTGTGTAGGAATACTCCATTGATAGCTATGATCAACTCGATTATAGGAATCTTTTGCTATATTATATTTTCTCCATTGATAGGCTTGTTGAAAGTGTTTATCTGTTCTATATTTGTAACTTTCTCCCATATCATGAAGTGTTGCATTTAGATCTAATCCCGCTTTAAAACCTGTAAATATAGCACCTTTATACTCATGTTCTCTTGGTAGACCAACATCTGTTACAATAATATTTTCTCTATTTGAATTGACATGTGCGAAAGAGGCACCATTGTAGACAAGTAGTGTTAGGTTTGGATAGGCTTTAACCATCTCTTGCATAATTGTTTTAAAGCGAAGTCTCACTTGATTGATATGTTCTTGAAAGTCATATTTACTATTTCTATAGCCTTTTTGATCAACCCATTTCGGTTCACTTCCTTTTATTTCCCATTTTTTAGATTGACTACTTATTTCCGATTTATTAGGAAATTTAAAATTATTCATTTTATGGGAATTGATAGTATAGGGTTCATCATCAAAAACAATTCCTGTAAAGTTTAAATCTTTGGCAACTTTGGCAACTATGGAAAAGTTATTGGTAACGTTAGCCCATGCTTGATCATCCCAAAAGTCAGCAGGAAAATCCATATTAATCTGCATAAAATTATGTTTATTAGGATAGAGATTTTTTAGACCTTTAACTTCATTCCAAACTTGACCATATTTAACAATACTTTCTGGATGCATAACCTCTTTTGTAAAACTATTTCCTACCATAACAAAGCCTGAAAAAGGTAGTTTATTAATTGTTTTATAATGTTCTATTAGATTGGGAGCTAAGAGTGGTTTCCAGAAGTTTCCTTCGGCAAGAATGAGATGTTTTTTTTCTCCAGATAGTGTTAACGGGCTTATTGCCATAAGGCAAAAGAGTAGTGTAAAATTTGTGAAAGTTTTCATTATTTATCTTTTATAAAATTATTTATATATTAATGATCGTCTATCAAGAGATTTAAGTAGTCTCTTGATAGCTGAATTGAGAATATATTAATGTGAAGATAGTTTAATATTATCTAAATCTCCACCTGTGGCAAAGAAAGATGAGATACTAATTACCTTATTATTTGGTTCAAGTATTTTAAGATACTTATCAACATTAACTCTAAAGTGTTTTTGATTATTTTTTGTACCATTTTGAAGCTCTATATAGGTTGGAAAAGAAAGTACATGACCTTGAATATTGGCACTTACTTGATAGTGATTTAAGAAAGAATCCCAAAGCATTCTTCTCTCTCCATCTGTTGTTTGAACAATAACTCCAATATTAAAGTGTGGTGTCCATCTTCCTGCACCTCCAACATCCAATTCTAATACTTTTTGTGTTGTATTTTTAGCATCAAAATTTAAAGTATATTCCGAAGTATTGGTGGTATTATTAATCCAATTTGCTTTTAATCGCACCATTTCTTGAACTATATATTGAGGAGGATATGGTCCAGAAATATGTTGCCAGTTTGGAGAAATATTCTGCTTAGCCTCTTCATATATGGTAGAGGTTACATTTTGCTCCGTTATTGTAAAACTTTTAACTTTAATAGTGGAGAGTGAGTTTTTAAAGAATGCTCTTACTTCATACTCTCCTGGGGCTAAAGCTGGCATGGCAGTACTACCTTTAAGTTGAGTATTGGCAGGAAATCCACCTAACGAAATTTCTCCAGAGGTAGAACCATTTAGATAGCCCCAGTCAATAACATTATTAAACTCATAGCTAGCTCCCGCAGGATAAATACCTATCCAGTCAGTCTTATTTCCTTGCATATAGTTATACTTTACATAAATTAACTCATTTTGAGCGTAGCCATTTTTATCCAGTTCTAATGTTACTTCATGATAATCGGGATCGGCTATTACTGTAATTGATATGGATGCTTCTTTTGACAACGAATTATTAAAAAAAGCACGAATATCATACTCTCCTACTGGTAAATCATTAAAATCTATACTACCATTAATATCTCCACTTGTCTGTTTGTAGCTAACTACATTTTCAAAGTTATAACTCGCTCCCGCAGGATAAACACCTATCCAATCACTACTATTTCCTTGCATATATTGAAAAGATACTGTTACTGTATCTGTATTAAGATAGCTAGGTTTGGGGGTTGTTAAATTTACATCATGATAAGAAGGATCTGCCGTTATTGTGATAGATGTTGATGCTTCTTTTGATAAAGAGTTATTAAAGAAAGCACGAATATCATACTCACCAACAGGTAAATTTTCAAAATTTATTGTTCCATTAATATCTCCATCCGTCTGTTTATAAGTTATAACATTCTTAAATTCATAATTTGATCCTATAGGATAAATACCTATCCAATCACTAGTATTTCCTTGCATATATTGAAAGGTTACAGGTACAATATCAGTATTGAGATAGGTTACTTTTGTTGTTGTAAGATTCACATCTGGTATAATGGCAGGTTCCCCAATGATTGAAAATGTATATTCTGCACGTTTGGTTAATGAGTTTTTAAAAAAAGCACGGACATCATAGTTTCCTGCATTTAAGAGATTAAAACTTATTGCTCCCTCAATTTGACCTTTTGTCCATTTCCAAGCTACTACATTTTCAAATTCATAGCTACTACCTGAAGGATAGATTCCTATCCAATCTGTTGCTGTTCCATTCATATCACTGAAGTTAACAGTAATGTTACTGTCACCATTATCATAATCATATAACAACTTATCTGTTTGAACAGTTGTTGCATTTAAGAAAATAAAAAACAGAGAAAGTGTAAAAAGTATTTGTTTTATCATTTTAAAATCCTTCTATCTAAGTTTATTGATTATTTTATTATACTCTTAATCAATTTAACATAACATTAAATAACTGGTTTTTTAATGTTATGTTTTTTAATGTTTTATTAAAAAAATATTAATTTATATATTATATCTAATAAATTATTATTTTATTGAAAAAATAATATGTTTATTTTTATATTTTTTTGTTATAATTTAATTCTAAATATTACTAAGGATACTTTTATGATCTATCTTCGATGGCTAAAACAGCGTTTAACTTACTTTAAGCGTATTATTATCACATTTTTTGATAGTTTGATCTATCAAAAAAAATCACAGTTTATTTTGCATAAGAGCAATGGGCATCGTTGCCCTTATCAGGTGATACTTTTTTATAATATTTTTGGGCGGATACTCTTTGCAACTAAAGAGGTTTTAGCTTTAATAAGTGGAGATAGGATTTTTAAAAAGAGTATTCTAATCGATAGCTTTGATAAAAAAGTTAACTATAAAAAATTATACGTTACAGGTAACAATAACATGCTTTATCCTAAAAGCCCCATGATTAATGTAGATGAAGTGATTATTGATAAGAGCTACTTTGAAAAAATAGCAAATTCATTCTTTTTAGCACATAGACATACTCGTGAAGATAAGGATATTTCAAATGAATGGGATAGAATATCAAATGAGTTTCGGGAGATTTTTTTTGATAAAGACAATAATATTATTGTCGAAAATTTAATAAATTTTAGAGGTGATTCGAATGTTTATAAAAAGATTTTTAACAATCAACATCCTTATATTGAAAAAGAAGATGGATATACAAAAAGTTATTTAGATGCGATAGATGTGGTTTTAGAGTATCATAGATTTGCACAAAAAATAGATAAAGAGGTACTAGCTTCAGTCTCAGAGAGTAGGGCGGGTAACTATAAGTCGATTCACTATCAAGGAAAAAGATTAAGTGAACCTCTTTTGCAAAACTTGGTTGTTGCCAATGATATTATTCAGTATGTACCTTTTAGTAATGAACGAAAAAATGTAATTTTAGATATTGGTGTAGGTTTTGGAGGAAGCACACGAATTTTGCATCACTATAGACCAAATATTACACAAATTCTATTGGATTTACCCGAAACACTTTTTTTGACAGCTTATTACTTAAAGTATAATTTTCCTAATAAAAAGATAGCTCTTCTAGAGGATATATACCCTCATTTAGATAATTTAGAGGAGATTATAGAGGAATATGATTTTATTATTATTCCACCATTTGTTTTAGATTATCTTAAAGATAAGAGTATCGATCTTGTTGTAAATGCCTCTTCTTTAGCATTTATGTCTGAGGAGTATTTAGAGTATTATTTAGAGCAAACAAAAAGAGTTTTACGAGATGGAGGATATTTTTATTCACTTAATACCAGCGAGAATAGTGAATGGGGAATAGGTTCTCATAATTGGGATTATAAAACAGATTATTTGACGGTAATGTTAAATTATGATAACCGATACTCTTATCCTCAATGGTTAGGCCAGAAGTTTTAATCTTAAATTTTAATTCTATTGTTAATATTAAATTTTAATTTAATATTATAATTTATTAAATTTTAGTTATACTTCTTTATTTAATTAATAAGGAATTAATATGAGTCAATCAGGCGATAAAATAGATGCTAAAAATGCAAATTGGAAATTTAATGGTTCTATGGTAGAACACTTTGAAGAACATGTACGGAAATCTGTTCCTCTTTATAATGAAGGACATGATTTAATTACAAAATTGAGTGATTATTTTGTAAAAGATGATTCTATCTGTTATGAACTTGGTTCATCAGCAGGTACATTAACTCATAAGTTAGCGAAACATCATGCTTTTCGTAGTGCAAGGTTTGTGGGAGTTGAGATTGAAGAGGATATGTTAAACAAGGCAAATCAACTCTATCAGGCTCCTACATTATCTTTTATTTGTGATGATATGAATACCATGGAATTGGAAAAAGCAGATTTAATTATCTCTTATTATACAATTCAATTTATTCATCCAAAGTTAAGACAACAACTTATTAATAAAATTTATAACTCTCTTAATTGGGGAGGAGCATTTATTTTATATGAAAAAGTGAGAGCCAACGATGCACGTTTTCAGGATATTATTTCAAGTCTTTACATGGAGTATAAATTGGATCAGGGATATGATGCTAAAGAGATTATCTCTAAAGCTAAAAGTTTAAAAGGGGTTTTAGAACCTTTTTCAACGGAAGGAAATATTGATATGCTTAAACGAGCAGGTTTTGTTGATATATTAAGTATACAGAAGTATATGAACTTTGAAGGTTTTTTAGTAATTAAATAATGAAAAATAGAACATATAATCATTATTGGATTTTGGCATTTATCTATGCAGGTATTTATGTTTTTATGATTCCTTGGGTAGAGATTCAAGGAAAAGAGTTTGAAGATACGGCGAATTATCTATTTCGAATTATCTATCTACAAGAGGGGGGAAAAGAGGCACATTTTACAGGTATAAAATGGTTATTAGATGAACCCGTTTGGAAGTTAATCATTCTTTTTCTCGGGGAGGCATTTGAAGATTATAGGTTATCTCTTTATTTTATCTCTTTTATAGCAATGGCATTTTATGGCTCTTTTTTCTTTAGAAGAGTAGAGTTTTATGTTGTTATGGTTCTTCTTCTTAATCCTATGTCGGTTAATCTTTTTATTGAGCAGGTTAGAATTACATTGGCATTTGGTATTTTACTATTTGCGTATGATTTCTCATCGAGGTATGTTCAGGCTTTTATTGCGCTTATAGCCTTCATGATTCATGCTTCAATGCCAATATTTATAATGGTTTATTTTATTTTATATTACTATAACAGTCGGGTTGAAGCTCGAAAATATTACTTAATCAGTTTGGGTATTGCATTAGGAATGGCACTTTTTATGAAATTTGGACTTGATGCACTTTTGAGTGCAGCAGGTGATCGCCATGCAGGCTATGGAGATATTTCTGCTGGAAGCTCTATTGCCTATTCAATTGTTTGGTTTATGATTGCTTCAATTATTGCTATTTTTGCCAATTTTGAAAATGATGAAGAACGTGTTCTTGCTGGATATGCAATTGTATTTATGGCATTTTTCTTTTTTGGTTCAATATTAGGTGTTTTTGCTCAGCGTTATGTTGCTGTTATCATGCCTATAATCATTATTGCTATTGGTTATTTACCAAAGCATATTAAACAAGGAACGTATATGTTTTTATTGATTTATGACTTTTTAATGTTTAAATATTGGTTACAGTTGACACTGTGATGAAAACATTAAACGAGACAACAACTCTAAAACGATTAAGTGATAATTTTATATCACTGGTTGTTTTACAATTTATTAATTACCTTCTTCCACTCTTTTTAATTCCCTATTTAATCCGAATTTTGGGAATAGATGGTTTTGGTATTTACAGCTTTATTTTGGCAATTATTATGTATGGGGTACAGATGAGTGATTATGGATTCGAACTCTCTGCTACTTATCATATATCTCTTCAGCGTGATAATCAAGATAAAGTTAATGAAATTTTCTCTTCAGTGTTGAGTATCAAATTTCTGATTGCGTCAGTCTATTTTATAGGGTTAATACTATTAACATTTTTTGTTGATAAATTGGCACTCTATCAAGATCTAATTTTTATGGCACTTGGTATGCTTTTTGGACATCTTCTTTTTCCTCTTTGGTTTTTTCAAGGTGTAGAAAAAATGAGATATATTATGTATCTTAATGGATTCTCGAAACTTATTTTTGTACTCTCTATTTTTATGTTTGTTAACGATGAGTCTGATCTCTATTTACTACTTTTACTCAACTCTATTAGCACAATATTTATAGGGGTACTCGCACTTTATATGGCTGTAAAAAATTTTAATATTACACTCTCATTTCAGCCTATTAGTAGACTACTATTCTATTTAAAAGATGGATGGTATATCTTTACGTCAAAATTTGCCGTTGAGTTCTATACAACAATTAATATTATTATTTTAGGTTTTTTTGCTTCTCCTTTGGTAGTAGGGTATTATGCAATTTCTATTAAAATAATTCATGCTCTAGGAAGTGTTCTTGATCCTTTGACAAGAACGGTTTATCCCTATCTAATCTCTATTTATCAAGTATCGAATGAAGATTTTATCTCTAAAAATCAAAAATTATCAGTAGTTATTTTTATTATTATGTTTCCTATGG
>Ga0256824_10000147_pt1 | contig 24920 bp, 22 predicted proteins | sample CV67metaG_FD_191570 | JGI IMG/M metagenome (GOLD analysis project Ga0256824, IMG submission 191570) | Hydrothermal vent microbial communities from East Pacific Rise, Pacific Ocean - CV67 | ecosystem: Environmental > Aquatic > Marine > Hydrothermal vents | place: Pacific Ocean: East Pacific Rise...
CAGATTCTCTACAAGTAGCCAAACTCAACATGATACACCAAAACCTCCACCCTTTCTTCTGGGCTGGGTTTGTGTTGCTTGGGGACTAGTTAAACGAACTGATGTATTCGCTTGTGATCTTTATACTATAGATTATAGGAGGAACATCATGAATAAACGCACAATAATACTAGGTACATTACTACTTCTTTTTTTTACTCACACTGTATTGGCAGAGACTATTGCAGTAGAGATACGAGGGAAAATACTCGCATCAAACGGAACACCCATAACGCTCAGTCCTCTAGGAGGGTATTTTGGAAAGCTAAGTGAGACTGAATTGGTGGGGAAGATGGGGTTACAGAAGCAGTATGACGACGAGCTGTCTAATGGGCGAGATGTTCAGACATTTATAGATGAAAAATTGCAAACCTCAATAGACCTACTCACTACAAAATCTAAAAATGAACTAAATGCAACTGAGGTACTAGTGATGGTAATGGACTCCAAGACTGGAGCGATGGTGGCGATGTCTAGTTCTAATCGTTATGATCCTTTATACATAAAAATGGATGATATACCTTCTTTGATACCTAAGTTTTCTGCATATCCATACGAGCCAGGTGCGGTGATGATGCCATTTACTGTAGCTATGTTACTTAACAGTCATTTAGGTGAACGAAATAAGTATAAAGAGTGGTTCAACACTGATTATGATAAGTATCAAATAGGTGAGAACCGTTGGGTAACAGATGATGTGAAGAAGAAAGCACAAACGATGTCTGATATGCTTTTACATTCATCAAATATAGGCATCGCTCAAGTAGCAGAGCAGGTTGAACCGGAGATATTTAGCTATGCACTTGACAATTATGGCTTTGGTCATAAAAGTGGGATAGACCTGCCACGTGATTTGGAAGGTCGTATAAAAGAGAGTGCTTTGTTTGAGAGTAAAATGCACCGTGCAAATACAGGGTATGGTTATGGCATTATGGCAACTCCTGTACAGTTACTCAAGGCCTACTCTATGTTTGCCAATGAGGGGTGGATGGTAACACCACATATTGTCAGCTCTGTTGATATGGAGCGTAAAGAAGTACTGGCTAAGCCTATAGCAAATAAGCTAAAAAATATGCTTGTGCGAGTGGTGAAAGAGGGTACAGGTAAAAAGGCTCAGGTAGAGGGGCTAACGATAGGGGGTAAGACTGGTACAGCACACATCGCAAAAGATGGAAAATATAGCAACGACTACCATAGTAGCTTTTATGGTTTTGTGGAAGATATGCAGGGGCATAGCTACACCATAGGGGTACTTGTCATAGAAGCCAAAGTTCCAAAAGCATACTTTGCTTCACGGTCTGCTGTGCCTGTGTTTAAAAGTATTATAGAGAGTATGGTAGAACAGAAACTACTTGTACCTGAGAGTGTAAAGACTCAAACTATAGTAAAACCACTTCGCACTCTTCTTAAACGACTAAACGTCACCAAAAAGCATACAAATGTAGGCACTTACTTAGGAGCAAAGACAAGAAGCCCTTTACCAGATGCCAAAGTAGTTAAACCTTTTGGTGATGTGTATGATGCAAGGTATGATATACACATTTTTAACGAGTCTGTAACCTTACAGGCAAGTTCATCAAAAGAGAATGTCTATAACGTACTAGACGGAAAAGTAGTATTTACAGGTAAAAGTAAAGTCCTAGGTAAAGTGGTAGTCATGTCACATGCAAACAAACTACATACAGTTTATGCGGGGCTTTCTCATTTAGCACCTTCTGTACGTGTAGGCAAAAGACTTGGGAAAGGGTATATCATCGGTAAAGTACAAGATAAGCTTATTTTCCAAGTGACGCAAGAGGGTAAATTTGTGAACCCCTTAGATCTTATAGAACTAGAGGAGGGATAAATGAAAAAATTAGTTTATTTATGTGTAGTAGGTATGTTGTTTACTACTGTCACAAATGCAAATGAAGTAAAACGAGGTGCTGTGGTTACCAAAGAGGGTGAATTCCTTCATATAGGAGCTATTATCGGTGGACGTATTTTGGCTGATGGTGGTGAAGAAGCGATAGACTTACGCCCTCAGAGTGTTGAAAAATACTATGATAAAACACTAAGCCAAGGCAAAACACTCAAAACTGCTATACATCAAAAATTACAATATGTACTTTCTGAAGTATCTGAGCTAAAAAGTATGAATATACGTGCGAAAGAGACACTTATAGGTGTTATGAATACCCATACAGGTGAGTTAGTGGCACTTGCACGAAATGATGATTATATTACTATCAAAACAAAAAAAATACCTCTCTTCAAAGATAAGTTTGCAGATCTTTTGTTTGAACCTAATGAACTTATATTGCCAGTGATGTTTGCTATGACATTTAACCATTATACGTATGACAAAGATTTGACAAATAGACAGAACTATGAAAAGTCTTTAGTTACCTTGACACCAACATATATTGAAGAAGGTTTAAGACAGTTTGGATTTGGTAAACCTTCAGGGATTGACTTACCTTATGATGTAGCTGGAGATATTTCAGGTAGTAAAGATATTGAATCTATGGGAAAAATAAAGGTTACATTTATGCAGATGCTAAAAGCCTATAGTGTTTTTTCTGCTAAAGGTGATATGCGTACACCTCACTTAGGTGTTACTCTGACAGAAGGCAATAATACGCAAGTGTTAACCTACCCTGAGAGACAATGTGTATCTAAAAAAACGGCTACTTCTATGAAACGTGGCTTACGATTTCAGGCTGATAAACACAACTATATAGATAAAAGGCAGTTTATAAAAACAGGAGGTTTCGTAGGCAAAGGAAAGCTTTATAGCGAAGATAACAGTAGTAATGCCTACAGTGGTTACTTTGGGTATGTAGAAGATATTTATGGACGTAACTATACCATAGGTATATTGAGCCTCTATGATAACATGGAAACGTTAAACAACTACAATAAAAGATATGCCCAAAACATAAGTCCTTCCCCTATTGTCAATGAGATGATAGATGTATTGGTAGAGCAAAAATTACTTCGCTTAGATGAAGTGTACAAAAACAAAAAAGCAATGTCACCACTACCTGATGGGGAGATAGAAACTTCGTATGCCAGCCATGATGATGCACAAGAAGCATGTTTTTCACACACTAAGAAAGTAAAAGGTCTACCACCTCTAAACTTTCACTGTCGTTACATCACATACAGAACACAAGAAGATAAAGGCTATGTCAAAACAGTACTTGATGGTACAGTTATCCTAGCAGGAGACTATCAAGGGGTAGGGAAAGTGATAATACTCAAACATGATAATGATTTATATACGATTTACTCTAATCTTGACTATATCTTTAACACGATAAAAGTAGGGACAAAGATTAAAAAAGGTTATACCATAGGGAAGGTAGATGAGATACTGAGATTCCAATTAGCTAAAGAGGGTGAGTTGGTAGATCCTTTGGAGTATTTGGAATTATAGAATAAATAAGACTCAAAAAGTAGAGTAAGTGAAGGTTTTATTGACCTATAGATAGAGGTATATAGTTTACTATATCTTCTTGTTCAAACTTTAGTCGAAGCTGATATAATATATCTAATAAAAAAGGGAGAATCAAATGAAATATAAAGCAAAAATGGTAATGATATCTGGATTGGTGATAGTTGCTGGAGTAGCATTTATGGGCTTCAATATGCAGGGTAATCAGACAGAACATAAAGTACAAAAATACGCAGATGCAAGACTCAGTATGGTAGAACTAAAACAAGGTATAGAAGTAAAGATAGACTTTTTACTTCAAGAGATAGAACAGTCTCGCCTAACACCTACAAAAAAAGGGCTTATGGAACTGACACAATCTATAGAGATGATTAGGGCATATGGTAATGATATAAGTAAAGAGGCTAAAGAGAACTTACGGAAGATAGTTTGGCAGCTTAAAAGTAATGGGTTTGAAGATGAGGGTATTTTGAAAAAGTTAGATGAGATGGCTCGTGGGTCTCAAGAAATAGTAGTGTAGGAAGGGATAGTATGTTTTTTAACAAGAAAGATAATTCTAATTCTGATAAAGTGTCAATTATAATACTATCTCAAGAAGCAAAAGAACGATTTAATAAAAGTCATTATAATGATAAACTCAGGGAAGAAAATTTAACAGAGCAAGATATTGAATTATTATTTTGTGATAAGAAAGATTGGGACCCAAAAGATAGTACTCAGGATTATGGGGCTTTTATTTCATCTATCGCGAAGATAACATTTAACTTTTCATATATCATATTTCCAAATTACAGTCACTTCGGCGATTATGATATAAAAGGATCTCATTTTAATAATTGTATTTTTTATGGAAAAATTCCTGAAATTACAGATGACTATAGTAGTAACCTGACTTTTAATAATTGTGTTTTTAACAATTGGTATACGCAAGATAAAGAGACAATAGACCATAAATCTTTATCTTTTGATAATTGTAGTTTTTTGTCTGAATATGAGAATAGGCATACCAGAATACAAGCTTTAGGGAGAATAGTTTTTAAAAATATTACATCATGCATACCTATAATTATAGGTTCATGCGGTTTTTTTCACATAGAAGAATCTGAGATAAGAAATTTAATATTTAAAGGAAGTTCCGCAAAAAGACGAGATATATTAATACAAAATAACACTTTTACAGGTAAAACTAGACCTATTTTTATTAGTAATTACACTGCGGATACGGTACAAATTTATAAATGTGAATTTGAAAGTCTACCAGACTTTTGGTTTAGTGATGCAAATATTGAGAGAGTGGAGATAGAAGGTACAAAAATAAATTCTCTAAATATGTATGGTACTAAAATCAATCGTTTTTCTATAATCGAGGTAAATATAGAAGAAAAAGGAAGGATAGATTTCGATTTGGTAGATAATTTTTATATAGATTCAAGTAAAGTACTGGATATATTTGATAGTTATACCTACAACAAAAATTTAAAATTAGATATTGTAAATAGTAAAGTTATAGGTAAGTTAAGATTCTATAAACTAAAAAGTTTAACTATAAGTTCATCACAAATAGATGATTTGATTATTGATGATTCTGAAGAAATAATAATGAAAAATAATACTTTTAGGAATTTATGTTTAGTACATAGTATAGATGATGTGTATATTGCAGAAAGTGCAGTTGAAGAGCAATGTAATTTTTCTTTTATGAAAACTAAAAATACATGTATTTTAAATAGTAATACTTTTAAAAATTCCATAGACTTTAAATTTGCATCTATCCATAAACTAGCTATCTACCAATCAAGTTTTAAAGCGTTAGATTTTGATTGTTCATTCATTAATGAAGCTAGATTTGTAGGTGTCAAAGGTATAGATAATGATGATGTAGTTGATTTGACAGATCAACATTTTGCATCGAAAGAAAGTTTTGAGTATTTTAAGGGAGTACTGTCGCAGTCGTGATGTAGAAGATAAATTATATAAATAAGGGAAGAATCAAATGAACAACGGAGTATTTTCAAGTTTAAGTCAATCATATTTTCAGGCATCAAAAAATGTATATTATTATGTGAGTCATTCTCACTGGCTATTAAAACCCATTACCTTTTTATTGGCAATCATTTTTAGTTTCATTTTACTACCAGTAGGATTGGTATTTTGGGTACTTATATTTTTAGATCACTTAGGTAGTACTACTGATGGTATACGAAAATCTATAATAAACTCTATGGATAACCATAGCTGGCGAATATCTGATTCTTTTATGTCATTTTTATTTCGTCCTATTGCACTGGTACTGACAGCACCTTTTTTCATTTTATCGTTGGCTATCCCAAAGGTGTCTAGTGATGCTATGCTCAATGTAGCTGCTGATGAACTTTCTGAAATCATAAGTGGAGCAGGAGCTTTTAAAAGGCTTAATGGCATCATATGGAATGCTGCAAATAGACTCTTTGTATATGTAGGTAATGCACCTCTGTTGCTTAAACCTATAGCTGCGGTGATTGCCATTATTTATTCGCTTATACTTATTATTTTGGGAGCGTTATTTATGCTTTTAATACCTCTTGATTGGATAAGTCAAATCATAGAAAATATCCGTCAAGGTGTTGTACGTTTTGTGGATACAAAAAAAGAAAATATTAAATATGATGGAAGTGCGTTTCTTTTTACACCTACAATATTGGTAATACTTTCTCCACTTTTCTTAGCAGCAATACTCATACCTAAGTTTGCTACTCAAATTATTGATACAGATGTTAGTTAGGAGATAACAATGAAAAAAATTATCACAGCGATATTTGTAAGTGTAGTACTTTATGCAGATGTAGATATTCCCTCAAATAAATGTGCTTTAATTGTTGCATCAAGTACAACAATGAGTGAAGTACATGACTATATCAATAATGAAATATCCAATAAGGAATATGTAACTTTATATCGGGCAAATAATGGGAGATATGCTATTGCATTGGGGTTTTTAAAGGACAATGAAGTAGATAGAGTTATGTCAAATTGGAAGAGTATTGGAAAAATACCTCAAGACTCTTTTTGTGCTAAAGCATCAAGATTTAGAGAAGAAATTTCTTATAATAACTATACAGGCAACTCTACAAATGATAAAAACAGAGATACAGTAAGGGCTGAATTTAACTATAGTATAGTTGGAGGTAAAGTGTATCTGGAAGTAGATATATACAATTACTATAAAAGATATAGCAGGGGAGGGTTAACAGTATCTTTCCCACAGCTTAGTGACCGTTCTCAAGTAACTGTTTTACGTAGTAGAGGATTTGAATCTATCAATAAGTATCCTAAATATAGCCAAATATATAATAGAGATACAAAATCAAAAATGAGTGCAAAGTATTTACTCGTTGAAGGATGGAGTGATCATTGGGATGATTCGGCAAAAAGAAGTATGAAATTGGCTATAGATACAAGATATTTAAGCGAACTTGTCATTAATATACGAGGTGTAACAAGAAATGGATACAAGACCATAGCTATTCCTAAATCAGGTCCATATGATCAACAGGGATACAATACAAAACGTATAGTGATTGATTTAGATAAAGCCTCTAAAGAAAAGAGTACTCACTCTAGCACATACGTAAATGCCTATAGTGGAGAATGTCGTAATGCAGATAAACCTGTGTTGGCATGTTCTCCTTCTGAAAGGGATGAAAAGGCATTTTCGATGTGTGCTATTTCTATGGGTGGATGTGAAGTTGCAGTTAACCAATTAAACAGTGAAAATGAAAGATACGTGGCATCACAAGCATGTGCAGCATTATCTGCGGAACTTATAGGACAAAAATATACTTTAGACGATATGTTAGGAACTTTTTTTGTTGACAGCATGAGTGAAGGAGCAAAGAGTCAATTTGACCAAGGAAATAATTTTTTTGGATTTCTTTTGGCAGCGGGAACGGTTATTGGTAAAGCAGCACAACTTGACCAGTGTATCGTCAATGCAAAAAGAAACTGTACAAAAGAATATGATACTTGGAGAAGAAATTGTCGGTAGTTTTATTTTGTATGGAGCAATGGTATGAAATGGTTTAAAACAACTCTCATCCTCTTAGGTTACTACATAACTACAGGACTGCACGCTGCTGATAGTTATGCACATGATATACATCTTTCTTCTGAGAGAATAACTGAGTATGAAGAGCATGTAACCATAGCTCAAAAAAAGAGTGTCATAACTACCATACAAGATAAAAATATATATAAAATATTTCAAGGTGACTTAAATGGAGATGGCTTTGAAGAGTTGATATTGGAGTCTTTTAGTGGTGGTGCACATTGTTGTTTTCAAATGGCTATTTTACAACTTAGACCCAATACTAGAAAACCCTATACATTTGCATTGAACAATGCTGAGAGCGCTGAGTATAAAGATTTAGATAACGACGGTATAGCAGAGATCATCACTTATGATGATAGGTATAGTTACTTTGCTTCCTTGTGTTTTGCTTGTTCTCCTTTTGTGAAAATCATTGTAAATTTTGATGGAGACAAACTAGTCCTAAGACCAAAACTTATGGAGAAGTTTGCTAAGCCAAACAACAAACCGTTAAAAGTATCGACGATAGGTATGGACAAGTTAGGCAATATAGAATTAGATAGTACTCATGCACCTGCGGTCGTGGAAGTCATGTTGCATGACTTTTATGTGGGTAAAACACAAAGTGCCATAAAGACTATGAAAACATACTTTAGGTTTGAACATCCTGCTTTGCGTAGACTTTTTTTAGATGCCTTGGTGGAAGCCATGTCAAGAAGTCCATTTTTTGAACAACTGTGTGAGTTAAACGGATGGTATGAGCATACACCATCAAAAGAGTATGATAAACCATATCAGATAGTCTGGCATTTATTTGAAATGTTTGATAAAACGAAACTATAGGTAGTTATATGAAATCATTTAAAATAGCTCTTATCATAGCAGCCATTATCACACTCTCACTCTACCTAATGAGTCAGAGTCCTTTATATGATACTAGTGTATCCAGCAGTGAAGAGATAGACCCTAGCATTGTCTTAGCGCCTAAAGATGCAAATGACGCTTTAGGTTACTATAACTTAGCTACGGACTACCATGAGGGGAAGAAGCTAAAACGTGATTATGGTAAAGCGATGAAAAATTATAAAATAAGCTGTGACCTAAAGTATGGGTTAGCTTGTTTAAGTGTGGCGTATATGTATGTCAATGGTGAGGGTGTAGAGCAGAGCAGAGAGAAAGCATCTGAGTACTTTGCTAAGGCGTGTGACTATGGGTATGCAGGTGGGTGTAAGAACTGGAACAGTATGAATGGGTATGCCCCAGAAGTACCAAGTATAACAAAGCAAGGAGAATAAAATGTACAAAAATATACCTAACAGCGTGTCACATACGCAAACCACTAGTATGAAAAGCACACACAGCTTGATGATAATTGGTGCTTTATGGTTTTTTAGTTGGACATTAGGCTTATATATTAAGCCATTATTTGGTAGCTATAGATACTATTATTTTTTACTTATACTAATAGGTACTGCAGTAATCTTATGGCAACTTAGAAGAAGATATGGCATGCGATATTTTTATCTAGGGTTATCAGGACTTTTTATAGAAATAGTTTTCTCTTTTTTGGCTTCTCCACATAGAATGGATCGTCTAAATGTGTGGTTTGATTGGGCAGGGTTTTGAAAGTCATATGTACAAGTAGTTTACCCATGGAGAATTGCAAGACTTCACTCTTGGGCATAGGATACATTAAGTTGAGAGTGCTTTTTACTTTGATACAATTAAATCTAACAAAAAAGGGAGAAAACAAAATGACAAAAAAACTAAGCACTGCTACACTGGTATTGCTACTTGCTGTGAGTTCGCTCTATGCGGGTAAGGGTAAGATACGTGTGGCTTCTGACCATCAGGGGGCGTATGTGTATGTCGATGGGAAGAAAAAGGCGATGACGGGGGAGGGGTTTAGCTCAATCTTGCTGGAAGAGGGCGAATATACCATCAAGGTAGTTAAGTCAAAAAATAAATATATGGGATACTTAGCAGAAAAAAAAGTATTTGTAGGTGAAGATACTTCTGTAAAATTATCTTTCAAACTAAAATTAACAGCCCTTAATTTTAATGTGATATCGGATAAATATTTTGGTTCTAAAATAGCAGGTGGTCAATTTGTTTCTGTAGTCAAGACAAAAGATGGTGGATTTATAGTTTCAGGATTTACTGATAGACCTAACAAAAGTTATGATGCTTGGGTAATAAAGTTTGATAAAGAAAGCAATAAAATATGGGAAAAAACTTTTGGTGGGAAAAATTCTGATAAGTTAAATTCTGTGATACTAGTAAAAAATGGGGAATTTGTATTTGCAGGACTTACGCAAGATAAATTGAATCATAATGTTGGCTGGATAGTAAAAATTGATGATGATGGTAATAAAATTTGGGACAAAACTTTTAAGGCTAAAAATTATGCTGAATTAAAATCTATTGTAGAAACAAAAGATGGAGGTTTTATTGCAGTAGGAAATACTTCATCGAAGAGTTTAGGGCAAGATGATGCATGGATATTAAGTTTAGATAAAGAAGGTAATAAGCTTTGGGATAAGATTTTAGGAAATAAAAAATATGAAGGCTTGGAAACAGTAATTCAAACAAATGATGAAAATTTCTTAGTGGCAGGATATTTAACACCTAAAGGTACAAGAAAACAGGATGCATGGTTTCTTAAATTAGATAAGAGTGGTAAGAAAATTTGGAGTAATTCTTTTGGAGGGAAAAATTCTGAGAATATACATTCAATGATTCAGCTTGAGGATAAAAGCATTGTTGCTGTTGGGTACAGTAATTCACTTGCTTATATAGTTAAATTAGATCAAAGTGGTAATAAATTATGGGAAAATAGTTTTAAATCTCATTTTCAATTATATTCTATAATAAAGACAGAGGATAAAGGTTTCATGGTAGTTGGAAGAACTTTTTCAAATACTGTAGGACAAAGTGATATCTCAATATTAAAACTTGATAGAAATGGTAATAAAGTATGGGATAAAATTTGGGGGGGGAAAGGATCTGATGTACTACATCAAGTTATTCCTGCAAATAATGAAGTATTTTTGGGTGTAGGATATAGTACATCTATGAGTGAGGGGCAATATAATGGATATATTATGCAGTTTTTTGAATCTAAATAAACTGATTGGTTTTTTTCTCTTTGCTATACAACCAGTCCTCTGATGTAATGTATCATAGAATGAGAATAAAGTTCATCTCTAACATAGGTACATAAACTGTATTTATTCTATCTTCTCTGGTTCCACGTTGTACGTGGTAACCCATAGTCTAAGTTAGGTATTCCAATAATAAATAGAGACATGAAGAATATAGGGCTTTTTTCTCGTGCCAACGCTCAGCGTTGGCACGAGAGTGGTTGTTTGGATTTTTATATTAGGAGATGCTGATGTTTAAGATAGTGTTACTTGGATTTTTGGTTTTTACAGTGTCGATGGTAGTAGTACCCACACAAACCCACGCCATAAGCCTAGACGATGAAGAAGAGGATGCGGAAGATGTGGCAGACTTACTTGATGAAGCGAAGAAGGCAGGAAAGAGCGAGTCTTTTTCTGAGGCAAATGAGCTGTTAAAAAAAGCAAAGATGTACGGTACAGGTAGCTCAGACGTAGGCGAGGCAGAGCAGTATGTACATGCTAAAAAACAAGCACGAGATGCAAGACTAGAGAGAGAAAGAAAAGAGCGTGAGAGACTGGCAAGGCTTAAGAGAGAAAAAGAAGAGAGAGCTAGACAGGCTAGGTTGGCTGCACAGAGACAAAACAGTGCAAATTATGGGTTAGCTAAAAATAAATGCTATCTTACAAGTGGAAACTATGCCCTGTATCAATACTGTAATTATGGTAGATGTGATGGTTTTGTTTCGAACTATGCTTTACACCAGTTGTGTCAGTATAATAATATAAATGGATTTCATAGTTCATATAGAAATACCAATATAAGACTTTATTTACAAAATGGTGGTTATCTTGGTTATGATTACTTTAGCAATAAAGCCGCATATCAATCAGGTAAACATAATGGTAGTTTTCAAGAAAGAAAAAACTTTATCTTGTATCTTTTAAATGGTATGACATTAATAAGGTATTAACTTAAAAAAAAGTCACCGTATGGATGATAGGTTTTGTTAATTCTATGGAAACACCTTTTGAGTGGAAAGCTCAGGGTGTTGATAAAACAGATACATTGGTACTGGAGTATGGAGAGGATGATTGGCTTAGAGAGAATTTTGCAATCTTTGAGGGTATTGGTGTGAAAATGTGTAGCAACAGAAGTGAGAGTTTTATTGTCTGTGCTTTAAGATATAAGCGTAATTATAAAAGTATACCTAGAATTTATCGTTTTATACAAAATAGGTATACTTGACAAATTAAAATATTCTACTTTTTACAAAGGAAAAACGATGAAATTTTACAGAATTGGCATCATGTTATTAATACTTATGGGTACGTACTTACAGGCAGATGCGACAAAAGAGTCTGTGTGTAAGAGCACTGTTGAGTGTGATAAGCTTATTCATGCTATAGAAGTGCAGATTGATCCGTTAGAAAAAAAAGGAATTGAAAATTTAACAGATGAAGAATTTGAGAAGCTTGATGTATTACAAGATAAACTCCTCGCAGCCCAAAGAGCAAAGACTGCAGAACAAAGAGCAAAAAATGCTGAACTAGATAAGATAATTGCAGAAGAAAAAGCAAAGCAAGCAACATATGATAAATTACTGAAAGAAGTTAGAAGTATCAAAGGCGCTTTAAAAAAATAGTGTTTACGAAAAACCTAACAATATAAACAAGGGGACGATATGGTCATTTACATTCACGGATTTGGTGGGAGTGGTGAGGGGAGTAAAGCAAAAGAGTTTCGACAGTGGCATAAGTACTTCGATGAACCCTTCATCGCACCTTCACTCTCGTATGTCCCTGAGCTTGCCATACAGACGCTCGAAGCGTTGATAGACTCATACCACAGAAAAGTAACCCTTATAGGCTCTTCTTTGGGTGGCTACTATGCTATCTACCTCTCTAATAAATATGATCTGCCAGCAGTGCTCATAAACCCGTCTGTTTACCCTGAGAAGACTTTAAAAAGAGCCTTGGGAGAAGCCCCTAACTTTTATGACGAGAGTTACTACAACTGGAACGAAAAGCATATAGAGATGATAAAAGCCTACCGAGTAGAAAACCCAAAACAGGAAAACTTTATGCTTTTGGTACAAAAAGGCGATGAACTTCTTGATGCTAACGAAGCACTGGCATATCTGCCTGAGGCAAAGCAACTGGTAGAAGAGGGAGGCAACCATAGTTTTGAGGGGATAGACAAACACTTTAGGGTAATAAGTGACTTTTTGCATACAGGTGAAATGGGCATAGTAAGAAGACGGCTTAGACACCTCTCACCCCATGCCAATGTAGAAACCTTAGCCCACCTTCAAGAACAACATAAAGATAAAACCCTCGTAGAGTTACTACAGTACTGGCCACGTCATATGCTAAGAGAGAGTCCTGAGTACTACTATCTGCTAGATGAGTTCTTGGAAAAAACAGCCGATATTGATATGCGTACAGATGATGAAGCAAAACGTACGGCACTGCACATAGCCTGTGGGGAAGGAAACATCCGTGCTGTAGAGAAACTGTTGCTTGCAGGAGCAAACCCCAATGCCAAAGATGCCACAGGAGTAATGCCTCTTGAGTACCTAGTAAACTATGCCTGGAGAGCACAGGTAGAGTGTTATTTAGGCATCTATACGCTTGTGAAAAGTGGTGCCGACTTAGACACCTTAGGTAAAGATGATGAGTCTCAAACGCCATTAGGATGGGCGTGCATTTATGGTGGTAATACACTGGCAGTAGTCTCCTTTTTACTGGAGTCTGGTGCAGATGTTAACAAAAAGAACCACCAAGGACGTACCGCCTTGATGCTCGCAGCAAAGAGTGACAGAACAGACCTTGTGATGATACTCCTCTTCTTTAAAGCAGACCTCCATGCCAAAGACAAGCAAGGCATGACAGCCCTAGACCATGCAAAAAAAGATAAGCGACAAGAGGTTATAACCTTTTTAGAAAAGCAGTTGACATGAAACACTACATCATAGGAGACGTACACGGACACTACGATACGCTTATGCAACTTGTAGTCAAGTTACCCAGCGATGCCAAGCTCATTTTTGTGGGAGACCTCATAGACAGAGGTTCTCGGAGTGCAGAGGTGGTGAAGTTTGTACGTGAGGGAGGGTATGGGTGTGTGATGGGGAACCATGAGGAGATGATGGTTCAGTATGGTACTAGCTTCATGGCTACCTACCCACGTAATGCTTCTACCTCCTTTTTGTCTATGTGGTATGGCAATGGTGGCATAGAGACGCTTGTTTCTTATGGATTGGTTAAGAAGAAGGAGGGTGCTTTACTCTGTATCACGGAGGATAATGCTCTGAAACAGTTTAAAAATGACTTAGAATGGATGAAATCCCTGCCTTTATATCTTGAACTAGATATCAAACATAGTTCAGACAAGACTGTGGTCATTTCACATGCCTGCATAGGAAATGTATGGTACTTTCATAATGACCCTAATAACCAAGAGACTTTCAGAGAGTACGCCCTCTGGAATCGAAAAACCCCACCTAAAGAGATGCCCATCTTTAACATCTTCGGACATACACCTGTGGAATTTGGTGTGGACATAGAAGAGAATTATGTCAATGTTGATACAGGATGTTATATGAACGAGTATGGTTATGGAGAGCTTAGTGCTTACTGTGTGGAGACTGGTAAGGTAGTGAAGGTGAATAGACGGTTGGAAGAGTTGAAGGATAATTCAACCATATTTTAAGTCGGTGAGCATAAAGAAGCATTCGAATTATAGATATCCCACCGAGACGGATGGGAACCAGATAAAGTCCATATTCGTATATCTAGAACTATTCATGTTTATTGTATCTATTATCAGATAAATAAGCCGGTAGTAAAATGTATAAAGTAATTAAAAATACTATTAAATTAGTACTAATACTTATGATATCTTTGGTAAAAAAGGTCATAACCATGATTATGGTAGTTGTCCAAACTACATAAAAAATATACTTTTGAACAGATTCTATTTTTTTAGGCATATGTTTGTCATTAGTCCATTTATGATAATTCCACATCAAAAAACCCCATACAATACCTAAACTCACAGAAGTATAAGCATATATCTTGCCAAAATACCCAAGTTCATCATATATAAATAGTTCCCGCAGTACATCTTCACCACCACCCTCTACAGAAATATTTAGTGCAATCAATATAAATAATATTGCTGAGACAAAAGACAAAAAACCCAAAATCCAAAAAAGATACTTTCTTAACCCTGTAAATTCTAGTTCGTGTTGTTCCATTTTAATTTCCTTTAAATTGATGTCATTTTATATTTCTTGATATTATAGAATTAAGTTTACCCCCCCCATTTAAGAAAACCTTAAAACAAAAGATAATGTGTTAAAATATTTAAAAACTGATGAAAAATCAGTAAAACAGATGTGATACAGTTTATTAAAAAGGTAACTTATGCGCGATAAATACATTAACGACATCATAAGTGCAAATATACTAGCAGTTTATGAAGCAAGCAACTATGTGGAGATGCGTTATGAAAAAGAGGGCAGAGAACAGTCATTGGTGATTTACTCTCATTTTTATGGTGGGAGTATGGGATACGGGCAGTTCTTTAAGTTTCATACTATCCCACATAACAATGGTAAAACCATTTCGAAAAAGTTTAAAAATATAGAGAAGATTATAGCGATACATAGTTGTACAAATAGTTCAGATGGTTATGGTCGACAAGAGGAGCTTGAAATCGTCTATCTTGATGTGAAACAAAAAGAGCATACCTTTTTACTCCAAAGTGACATAGACTTTGACGAACCAAGTCAGATCACCATCAAACAGAGAAAATCAAACTGGAGTAAACAAGCACGAAACAATGAACAGCTTCCATCTGAGCTTTATAGTGTAGATGTGTATAAAGAGGTCTTGGCATTTGCTCTTGATGCCCATAGAGAGCAGACGACCCCAAATGGACTTCCCTATGCATTTCACATCGTAAGTGTAGCTAATGAGATTATCCACTCTCTTTCGCAACAATACATCTCTTATGATGAAGCCAATGTCTCCATAGCTTGTGCCTTGCTTCATGATGTAGTAGAAGATACAAATGCATTGTTTCATGAAAATAGCATAGATGTATCCTTTATGGAACTGATAACAGAAGGTGTACACGCCCTAACAAAAGATACAACACTACCTAGTAAACAAGAGCAGATGCAAGAGAGTCTTGCAAAGCTTCAACAAATGCCAGACTGCATACAGATGGTGAAGCTAGCAGACAGGATCACCAATCTGGCTCCTGCACCAGATTTTTGGAATGAGAACAAAAGAAAAACCTATGTTGAGGAGGCTAAAAAAATCTATGCGGCTTTGAAGAAGTCAAACTCTTATTTGGCAGACAAGCTCAAAGAGAAGATTGAAAACTATAAAGTAAAAGGAGATGACAGGTATTTGGGCTTTTTTCTTAATGTAGAGGAGAGTGCCTTTTTAACCCTTGACAAATCACATCCTAAGTATCTTAATACTTTTAAAGCTCTCAACAGACTCAATGCGTACACCATGAAAAAATATGATATAGCCCTGTTTGAAAATAATAATTTACAAAAGACATATTATAGAAATAGCGAAACACCCATTATTTATGATGGATATAAGAACTATCCTCTTTCTGTTGTAGAAGAGAAGATAGAGCGTGTTAAAAGTGATGAGAAGGTGGCAAACTATATGGATATCATACATGAGGGAGAAGGGTGTATCGTATGAAAAAAATACTTTGGAATATCTATAAAATCTTTTCAATACTATTGGCTGGTTATGTTGCTATTTTGCTAAGTTCATTTACCATAGAGCATCTCAATAGTGATGGTGTAATTCTCGGACTGTTTGTAGGATTTTTTTTATTTGCACTATTTTATGGTGTATTTGTTTGGATGCCTCACAAGGTGTATGCAGCTGTCTTTCCTAAAAAGCATAGTGGAGATAAACCTATATGGGTATTTTTTAAAGAACATGTGAGTGGAGATACTGTCTCAAATAGTGATGATTTTGATACCGTTGAAGAGGCTGTTGACTTTATGAAGTCAAGCTTGCATATTGAAATGACTAACATCAAAAAGTATAGAAATGTTTCTAGTGCGAAAGAGGCTATTGAGTACTGGAAGCAGTATGGTATGGACTACTATATCTTTCAAAACAGTGAAGCTTTTTCTTCTTTGGCATATGTGACGAAACAGGCTGAGGAGATATGGGGAAGTAGCCTAGAAAAAGAAGAACCCATAAAAAAGAAAAGTAACCCCCATAAAGGAGAAAAAATGCCAAAATTAGAAAACTTTCAAGACTTACTAAAAAGAGGTACGCTTCCTGATGATGACAGGGTAGTACCTAATTGGCTTAAAATTAAAAATGAACAGTTTAGCAATGTAGATTTCTCACGTAATAAAGCAAACATTATTACCTCACTTAGTAGTGCAGAGTTCAATGAATTTGTCTCAGGTTTGGGTGAACGTGTCAATATGTTATTGGCATACTTGAGTACACTTAGTCCTAAGGAGTTAAAAAAGTTTTATACTTACCTCGATAGTGTTGAGACCAAAGATGGATTTACTTCTGCAAAAGAGCAGTTTATGGCTAGTATGAAAAAGGTAGAGGCTGCAGGGGTTAGCGATATGCAAAAAGCAGTAGCGACTTTGGAGATGCCTATAGAGATAAGTTCTGCAAAGTATCTCTATGGGAAGATTACACACTTTATGGAGTATTTGACACAAGATTATTATAACCATGAAGTAGATGATGCATTTAAAATGTATGAGGGTCATCTTTCAAAAATCATATGGGACAGGATGGATAACATACCTGACCACTTTGAACAAGTCATAGACCATTTCCAAAATTTTTACGATGATGAAAATGAAGCACATCAAAAGTTTTTTGCCCATTTAGCAAAGAGGTTTGGTCTTTTAATAGCGACACTAAACAGGCTTGTGTATGAAACACAAGGGAGGGTAACGTCGCTTGATTGGTTTACCTCTATCATGTCAGAAAAAGAGCTTGTAGGTGATGTTTCTATATCTGTAAGTGCGAGTAAAGCGATGAGTACAGATAAAAAGCTTATCAACTTTCACACATTAACATTTGGTGCTATTTGTAATGAAGATGATGACAACTACTTGATGAACCTTATAAGTGTAGTAGAGTGTATGTTTGAGTGGTATCCTGTCAATCGTGAAGCCTGTGAATATGTAATGGTAGAGATGATGAAAAGTGTTGCCATAAAAAAGGTAAACTCAAAAAATGCCAATAGTTTTATAGCATTCTTTGAGGCTTTGCCAAGATTTTATGAAGTATTGAGTTTTGAGATAATCATAGGGTTAAAAGAGCTCATCAATATCACTCTTGTAAATGAAAAGCCTCTAGATAATATTATATTTGACCAAGAGGGTGTAAAGCATAAATTGATTTTACATCAATATCTTGTAGATATGGAAGACCTTTACTATGAAAGTCAGGTTAGGTAATGGTTGCTAAGAAAATGAAACTTTCTAAATGCTGTAACACAGACAAGCTTATAAAGCTCAAAGAACTCTACGTGTCAAATGTAGATGAGTTTACGCTTATGCAGTGCCCAGATTGTCAAAATCATTGGCTTTACAGAAAGCTAGAGACAAACTGGATGGACAATCTGCGTTTTGATGAGAACGAATATGAAGCATGGTATATCTGCATCCCTGATGTGTATTTAGAAAAAGTGTATGCCTTGGAGTTTGATGAAGTGTTGATGCATTGTGGGTATGTGCATATTAGCACCATGGATGAACCTTCAAGTCAAAATTGGAAATATCTTAAAGAGTAAATATCATACTTAGTCTAGGGGTTTCTAATTTCAAAATTTTGGGCTACTGGATGAAGTAGCAGGTGTGTTTCCATTTTGGCTATCATCGGTGAGAATACTTACGATTCCTGTTGATTTTGTTTCAAGTTCGCTAATTTCAATTTCAAGGCTTTTGTTTTCTCTTCTTCTGTCTGTAATTTCTTGTTTAATTCTACCAATGTCGGCTTCATAGACATGTTCTTCTTCTCTTGCTGTATCGAATCTTCTAGTAAGATTTGATTGTCTTTGTTTAGTTTCGTTAATGTCAGTTTCAACTTTTTCAATTTCTCTTGATTCTGTAATCTCTGCTGTTTCTTCTTTAGAATATTGTTCTTTAATATGGGTATATTCTTCTTGATAACCTGCAAATTTTTTAATTTTGATTGTAAGGTCGTTGATTTTTCTTCTAAACCCCGATATTCCGTTTTTAACTCTTGTGATAAAGTTTTCAAATTTGCTAATTTCTTCTCTAATGCTTTGTATAATTTTTTCATTATCTCTCCTATTTTGTGATGATTCTTTGGCTTTTAGTTTTTTAGTTTTTATTTCTTCTTTTTTATAGTCTATGGGTACTGTTTTAGGGGCTTTAGTACGTTTTTTAGAAGTTAGCAACTCTTTTTCCGTAGGTGCATTTTTTACAAGTGTTGGGGTAGGGAGGAGTTCCATATTTTCTACTTTTCTACTGTTTAATGTGAAATTATGCTTGATGTCTTCCCAATGTATCCCTAAATCTGTAAATGGTACGCTTCTTTTAGCTTCTATTTCCTTGTAGGTGCAATCGATGACTTTCCCTCGTTTCTTTTTTAGATTGAAGTCTTTATATCCTGCTTTTTGCATGATAAATTTAAAAGATTTTTCATCTGTAGCACTTTTACTAGCTTCGATGATAATACGTCGTAACTCATTTTTTCTCGAAAGTTTTTCATTGTCTTTTGGTGTGAGCTGTGACTTACGTTGAGGTATAACTTTATTCATGAGTTTTTTGTAATTATCGACGGCTTGTTTATTTTTAGACACATGGTCTAGTAGGTTTGTTTGTTCCTTTAATGCATCATATATATAGGGTTTAGTAGTTCCAGCAGAATGTCTAATAAAATCACGCAGTATAGGGTTTTTCAAATAAGGTTTGATAGCCTTTTGTGTAAACTTTTTATTTTTAATGAGTCTTATCACAGCCATATCTTCTTTTCTTAGAGGGATAGGGTAAGTGTTACGTAAGTTATGCTCTTGATAATCCACGTTGAGTTTCATGCGATTTAGACGAGTTTTTAAGCCCTCCATACTTTTTATATAATAAGTTAAATTTTTAGTCTTAAGGCAGTAGCTCTCCAATAGAGCGATAGATTTATCTAATCCTCTAGTGGCTATCTCTTTTTCTAATTGGGCATTAGTAGACTTTTTTAACGACCATGTAATCTGCCTGACAGCACGTGAAAGTGACTTAACGCTTAGTGGATTGTGCTCAACCATTTCATCAAAATTAGGTATTAGCCCAAACTGTTCTGATATGATAGAAATATGTCTTTTTAATAAGGAAAACCCTTTACCAAATCTTATTGAACCATCAGCAATCAAATGGATGTGAGGCATAGTATCTTCGCCTTCTGGTCCTATGAGGTGTACAGCCATGGCCTGCAGATCTTTTTGAAGATTTATTTTACGTTCAGTGGTCTTTTTTACAGGTGTACCATCTACCAGTTTTCTATTACCGTTGACTACTACATATGACGTAGGTACGAGAAGAGCAGCTAACAGTGCAGACATGGTTTTTCCAACATCTTTGTCTAAAAACTGCAAATCTAAAAATGAAAAATTAAAATGTATACTATTTTTGTTTAGGTTTGATTGTTTTACAAAAATATAGGCATGATCTTGAATGTGTTTTTCTAAATCAAAAGGCATATAACTAATTTCCTTTTTCTTCTTCATCGTAGTTCAAATATAGAGTTTGAGTTGTATACTTTATAATATGTGAAACTTCCATTCTAGTAATATTAAGTTGCTTCGCAATATCAATTTTATTTATACCTGAAAGATAAAGCTTCCAAACTTTCTTTGCTGTGATGATATTTTTAATTTTTTCTTTATTCATTAACTTTACCTCAATTTTATATATATGAGTATATCATACTAATATTAATATACTTATTTTTAGTATAGTAATCACTTAAAACTTATCAGGCATAGCCACCATAAAAATATTATTAAAATTATATGATTTTTATTTCTTTTTCTAGGTATTGAATGTCAGATGATAGGGCTATTGCACTATTTAATTGGTTTAACATTTTTACTAGGAGTGTAAACTTGATGATATGATGTATTTTTTTTCGGTCTAGCTTTACAATCTTTCCAAAGGATTTAAGGGTAAACTGTTGTCCATTCTTTTTATATCTGATAGACAGATATTGCTCTGAGTTGGTTTCAATCTGCTCCATAGCATGGTTAATACCTTTTTGAAGGTTAATTCCCTTTATAAAAATAGCACCAATATCAGCTACTTGTATACTATTTTCATACCCTATATCTAATACTTCCCAGTACATCAAGATTTGATCTATTATTGTATTTGTGTTGTATTTTGCTAATTGGTTTATGGAAACTTCAAAAGGATCAAAGGGGTTCATTTTATTGCCTTTGTTTATTTTTAGCACCTATAGGTGTTAAAAATAATTATAGCGATATAATGCTTAAGTAAATTGACACCTATAGGTGTCAAATATGTCGTGAGTCTATTTTTGATGTTTCTACTCTAATGGATGTAAAACCTACTTTACCATAGCAGAAATCTCGTCCAGTTTTTTATTGGTTTTTCGTATTTCTGCAGTCTTTGCTTTTTGAGCAGCTAGAAGTTGTTTACGTAGAGTATATCTTAGTTTTTTTTCATCTTTAGTCAAAGAAGCTTTTGCCTCTAACCCATCAATCTCATCTTGTAAACGTTCCGTCAGCTTTCACACTCCGATATCGTTTTACAGACAGGACCCTTTGTGATAGTCTCTGCCTGTAGGTAAGTATTTATGAGTATCATTGTTATAATGCTTGCCAATATATTTGCTTTCATCTTTGTTTAAATTGTGCTTATTATAGTAATGCTTACTTTACCAACTCTAAATCTTCCAAAACAATCCCAAGTCCTAGACTACTGCCATCTACTTTAGTAAACATCACAGGTAGCTCTACAGTCATGTCAAACATACTAGCACTCGCGGGGTAGTTCCAGCCTATCGTGTAGGTCTCTTCTTTTTTGATGATGTCTTCATAGTGTTTGGGTAGCTTTTTCACCTTTACTGGATGCCACCAGATTCCTGCTTCTGCTAGGTCACTTTGTGTCATGAAAGTGTCAAAAAGGGCTATGTACTCTGGGAGTGTTAAGGTGTATCGTTTAGAGAGTAGGGCTTGTTTATTGTCACGCAGTAAACACTGTAACACATAGTCTGCCTTGTGGTCAGCTTCTAGGTTTTGGTAGCTTTCCAGCTCTTCCTGTACTGCTTCTTCAGGGTAATACCTGGGGAGGTGAGCCTTCATAAAGTTTGCATCTAGTAGCTCATCAGGGTTTAGAAAGTCTACGAGTACTTCATCGGCTCTAAGTGCTGCCCACTTTTTATCCTTTTGTACAAAAAAGATTCCCTCTTTATATTGTCTTATGTTATCGTAGTCTGAAGTGATGACTCTCTTGCCTGTCTCATCTATGACAATCTCTTTAGCCTCTTTGGGTACCACTGTATATCCATCATTGAAAAACTGCCAATCATCATACTGCGTAGCGATGACCTCTTTGCCAATTTTATCTATATATCCCCATAGTTTGCTTGTGGCATCTTGTACAGGTCTGAGATCTAAGCTATAGTTGATTATGTAGGTATAGGGTTTGCTTTTGTGTATGACTTTCTTCTCTTGGGTATCTACTTTCACGTAGCGAAGTAAGCCATCCTCTACCTCTATGTATTTATCTCCATATTTCAGTGAATTACAGAGTGCTTTGGTGCTGTAGACTTTTTTGGTCTCTATATCTACAATGTCACAGAGGTAGGCTCTAAAATCATTTATCTCTTCAGGGGTATCTTTTTTTTGCACCTCTACAAGTATGCCTTCGTCTTTGAGGTAGTAGTACCCAAAGTTAAACGCCACTACCATCTCTGGGTCTCCTGTTAAAAGCTTGGTTTTGTTATGGATGATGCCATAGTTCCCCTCTTCATCTATGACCACCGTATGTCCGTAGTCCATACTCGATGGTATAGTAGCATCATCATGGGTAGAGTACAAAAATTCTTTGCCATCATAAAAAAGAAACTGTGCCTCTGAGTGGTGGTCAAAACACCAAAGGGTTTGGATCTCGTAGTCATCTGGCATATCTTTTATCTCATCTTCAGGAAAAGGCACGAGGTGATTCATTCTACTCACCAAAGCATGCAGCCATTCTTCTTCAAGTAGCTCTTCTAGTGTTATCTCTTTGATGACAGCACTTGTTGGTGCTTCAAGATCTAAGAGATAGCCTTTTGTAGTACGCCGTCGTCGTGTATGCATACTTTTACGTGCTACTGCCTCCCCATACGAAAAACACACAGCACTTTGCCGCACCCTCTGCCCTTGTGTCATCTCTAGGTAGTAAAAGCGCTGCTTTTTGTCTATGCTACTGTCTGCCAGTATGGTATCTTTACAGAGCTGTTCTATGCTTTTACCATGAGGATTATGTGCAGATTTGACTTGTTGGTAGAGGGTATAAAAGGTGTTGTAACGTTGCAGGAGTGTTCTTAGGTTCATTTTCTCTCTTTTATGTGTTGTAAAAGTATAGATTTTAAATATTGTAACAAAATATGGGTAAGTTTAAATGCTTTCTTTCTCTATGCTTAACTTTTTTATAGTCCATAATCAATATCTTTCATGTCATCATCAATATTGAGATATTTCATTGTAGTATCAATTTCTGTATGATTTAAAAACTTTTTTGCATGAACAATCCCATGCTTTTTATAAACATTTGTTGCAGCCGTTCTTCTCATTGTGTACACTGTTGCTCGGTATGCATGGTCATAAGTACCTATATCTTGATTAAAATGCTTATCAAATATAGCTCTTAAAAGTTCAGCATATCCCTGATATCTAGTGTGGGTATTTTTTATAGTTTTTTTCTCTTTTTCTGAAGTTGCTCTTTTATATAACTGCATAGGGAAGAAGATGTAGTTATCATGTACCAAATCAAATTTTTCTATCCAATCTTGAAGCATCGTTAATAGTTCTTTTGATACTTTTACGCGATAAGGCTTTCCTTGCTTCATAGCTCTAATATGTATGTTTCCAAGTTCAAAATCAATATGCTTCACTTGTATAGCCATGACTGCACTTGGCCGGGCACCAGTGTGATAGCAAGTCTTTAAAAAAACTAATAATCGAGGCTTTAATATAAATTCTTCTAGTGTCCATAACTTCTCAAGTTCCATGTCTGATAATATTCTTCCAGGTTCATTTCTATCTGTTTTTATGATTTCTCCAACTTTCACTGGATTTTTATCAACATAGCCTTCTTTGATAGCCCAGTTGAACAAGGCCCTTAAATTAGCTATTTGTTTTTTTACTGTTCTTGGGTTAAGTGGACTCGCGTTTTCTTTAGCTTTTTTTTGAGCACCTCTTTTTGCGGGTTTCTTTTTAAGTTCTTCGCTTAGTTTTTTTATATCCTCTGTTTTAATCTTAGATATTTTTTTAGTTCCTAATGTTGGGTTTATATGTTGATAGTATCCAGATTCCATCCCTTTTGCAGTTTTAGCTGTTTTGGTAGGAAAATACAATTTAGCAACATCTTCAAGTGTCAAATTCTTATTCATAATTTTTTGATGTAGTAGTGAAGCATCTTTTGCAATATCAGCTCTATCTTTACTTAGCTCTGCTTTTTTAGCATTCAATATTTCCAATGCTTCATTTTTAGACTTAGCACTACACTTAACTTTTTTAGTTTTATTATCAAGGTCACGGTATGAAATATAATATGCTATTGTTTTTTTATCTGTATCACTGTCTTTAAAATACTCATAAATGCCAGTATGTTTTTTTGTTCCTATTTTCCTAAAACCCATGATAATAGCCTTTTTTACAACAAATTAAATGTTATAATATATTTTATTTAATATAAACCCTTACTAGTCGTAAGTATTACAACAAAATTTTACAACAATTAAGATAATAATAGCAAAAAACTGCATAAAATAGCAAATAATGACATAATGTTGAATATCTTATAAACCCTAATAAATAGGCATTTGTGAAGTATGTTGAGGATTGGTAATATATGGGGTGGAGTCTTTGGTGGACTAATAGGACTATTTTCTTCCTATTTCCTTTAAGATTTACCTAAGTAAACTTTTATCATTAATTAATATTAATCTGCTAAAATATTTGTCATTCAAATTTTAAGGCTAATAATAT
>Ga0256824_10000148_pt1 | contig 24893 bp, 37 predicted proteins | sample CV67metaG_FD_191570 | JGI IMG/M metagenome (GOLD analysis project Ga0256824, IMG submission 191570) | Hydrothermal vent microbial communities from East Pacific Rise, Pacific Ocean - CV67 | ecosystem: Environmental > Aquatic > Marine > Hydrothermal vents | place: Pacific Ocean: East Pacific Rise...
ATATGTATTATCTAACAATTTCTCGTATACTACTTTATTTGCTTTCATAGTAATCCTTTCTTCTTATATGTACTATTATACTATATAATACATTAAACTAAGATTAAGCGAAAATGATCTAGTAATTAAACTTATGTTATAATAAACGAAAAGGACTAGTATGAGATGTGTCTGGGCTTACAAGAAATTAAATGAGTTGAACGGTGAACTAGGTTTCGTTGATGTTGAAAGAGTATTAGCAGGAAAGCTACTTAAAGCAAAGGCTGTTCAAGACCCTTATGAAGGTGCAATCACTTTAAAGTTTGAAGATCCTACTATACCTATTAGTGATGGAGTTGTAACTGCACCTACTAACCCTACTACAACAACTAATCCTGTTAAACCAGTTAAACCTAAAACTACTCCGGCTCCTGCTCCGCAAGCAGACGAGCCAAAAAAGAAAAAGAAAAAGAAGAGTAAATAATGCCTAATGTAAAAACAGTATGGGCAAAATGCCCTATACCAGAGACAAACAACCAAGTTGGTTTTGTTCAGTTAGATAGAACAACTGCTGAAGCATTGATAGCATCTGGTAAAGTTGAAGACCCTATGCAAGGTGAGAAAGGTATTACAATGCCTTATACTAATTGTAACGTTGTTCCTCCTGTAGTATTGCCTAAAGTTGTATCAAATATAGTTACTGCACCACATGAAGATACTATTATAGTTACTTTCGATACTGATATGCAAGCATCAAACCACTTAGAGAAAGCTATCTCTGTGACAGGGAATACTGTACTTCATGCTTCAGTATCTGGTAAAGTGTTAACTATTATAATAGATAATGACCTTAGTCATGGTGACTCAGTTACTTGGTCATACAATGACCAACACCCTACTGAAGAGTTAACAAGTATTGGTGGAGTAGAAGCAGATAACCAAACTTATGGTGTTACTAATAACCTACCTTTTGATGATACTAACTTCGTTTCTGCTAAGACTTACAATGGCTATGGGATTGAAGTAACTTTGACTGATGACCAAGGTTATAACTCTATAAAAGCAGAGTGGGAAGTTAAAGTCGGTGGCACTGTTGTACCTAAACACCACGTCTCAGGGCATGATACTAATAAGTTTACAGTATCTTTCCAAGCTTCAGACTATCCTACAGCGCCTATGAAAAAAGGCGATGTAATTACAGTGTCACATAAAATAGCTGGATCAGGTATAATTAGATTTATAAATGAGCCTGTAACTAATAACTTAGTATAAGGAATAAAATGAACTTCATACAAAAAATGTTCGGAAGAAGGGAAGGTCAACATTCAAGAAATATGGATGGGTATGACGTTGCTACAGGTAATCCTTTAACTGCTGCTTTTGGAGACCTCTTCCAACTTGGAGGCATTCAAAGTAATGTAGATAAAGAAACAATACCTACTATTCACGCTTCTATCAGAGCATACTGTAATGCAGTATCTCAGTGTACTCCTAAAATAATGAATGATATTCACGGTGATATCAAACAAGATACATCATCTAAAGTATTAGAACTCTTTAGAAAACCTAATCATTATGAAACATGGTCTCAGTTTATGTTTAATATTGTAGGCCAAATGAAACTTTATGGAGAATGCTTTGTAGTTAAGTCTTACATTAATGGCTCAGTATCAAGTATGCACATACTCCCAGCCAAATCATCTTCTGCTTATATGCACGAAGGCGAAATCTATTATGCCTTAGGTATTAATGAAGTTATGCGTGATGCTTTAGACTTTCAGTATCTTGCACCTCAACGAGATGTAATTCATTTTAGACAACATACACCAAGACATCCATTGATAGGTGAGTCAGACTTGAAAGCAGCAGCATTAGCAGCAGGGTTACAAGTATCTTTAAATAGTAATCAACTTGCTTTCTTTAATAATATGGCAAGACCTTCAGGAACTCTTGAGACTGACCTTAATTTAACTAAAGACCAGATGACTACTTTAAGGGAAGCATTTGATAATGAGTCTACAGGATGGAATAGTGGTAAACTACCTATACTAAGTAGTGGGTTGAAGTTTAAACCTTTACAGTTAACTGCCCAAGATAACCAAGTTATAGAACAGCTTAGATTTAGTATTGAAGAGATAGCTAGATGTTTCTCAGTACCTTTACCTATTATAGGTGATTTATCTCATGCTACTCTTGCTAATACTCAAGAGCTTATCAACCACTGGTTAAGTATAGGTCTAGGGTCATTACTTGAGAGTATAGAGCAAACGCTTACTCTAGCTTTAGATTTACCTGTTAACTCTAAAGTAGAGTTAGATGTTTCACCATTACTTAGAGTTGATATTGATAGTCGTATCAATGCTTTAGCTAAAGGTGTTCAGGGTGGTATCATTACACCTAATGAAGCAAGAAGTAAAGAGAATTTACCTCCAATGACTGGTGGCAATGAAATCTTCTTGCAAAAGCAGATGGCAAGCATCTCAGTGCTCAAGTTACTCCAAGAAAAAGAGTTAGAACCAGAGCCTGAGCCTAAAGTTATTGAAGCACCTAAACTAGAACCAGAACCTAAAGTAGATGAAGAAGTAGCTAAATCATTTTTTAAAGGAAAGATAACTAAATGACAGAACAACAGAAAGCCTTGCTAGGTATAGTCGCTGACGTGGTCGGTGAAGAGTTAAGTAATATTAGAGATGAGGTTAAAAAGGTAGAAGATAAGATACCTACTTTACCAGAACCTGAAGAACCTTATGATGATACTGAGATTAAGTCTAAGCTTAAAGAAGTAGAAGATAAGATACCTACTTTACCAGAACCTGAAGAACCTTACGATGATACTGAGATTAAGTCTAAGCTTAAAGAAGTAGAAGATAAGATACCTACTTTACCAGAACCTGAAGAACCTTATGATGATACTGAGATTAAGAAAGCAATTGAAGATATCAAACCTTATGATGATACTGAGATTAAGAAAGCAATTGAAGATATCAAACCTTATGATGATACTGAGATTAAGAAAGCACTTGAAGATATCAAACCTTATGATGATACTGAGATTAAGAAAGCAATTGAAGATATAACACCATACGATGACACAGAGCTTAAAAAGAGATTAGATGATATTCCACAAGAGTATGATGATGAAGGCGTAAAATCGGCCATTTCTGGTCTTTCTAAGGTAGTAAATAAGTCTCTTGACTTCTGGAAAGAAGGAGTAACAAGAAAAGATGTTATGGTTAAACATAATAATGCTGAAATCTATAAAGCGTTAGTAGATACTGCTGCTGAGCCATCACCTTATAACGATGACTGGGAAATGGTTCAAAGAGGTACAAGATTCGAAGGAACTTTTGATAAAGATAAGTCTTACTCAGAAGGTGCGGTCTATATCAAGTCATTCTCAACATTCTTAGTTACTAAAGATAAACATGTTCTTATGGCAGCAAGAGGTAGCAAGGGTGACAAAGGTGATAGTGTTAGTATTGATGATATGCTTAAATCTTTAGACCTATCAGCTATTGTTAAAACTATTGAGATGAATGTTAAAGCAGAGTATGAGTTGAAGTTTAAATCTTTACAAGATAACTTAGAAACATATAAGAAGTCTTTTGTAGTAGAACAGCCTAAGGCACAAAACTTTGTGACTATGGAATACTTAAATGAAGTATTGGAGGAATTTTCGAAATGATGACAATTGAAAACATGAGAGTAAGATGCGGGTTACTCGAAACTGATAACAGTAAAGACCAAATCATTTATGATACGGTCGAAGTTGCTGTAGGTATTATTGAAACGTATCTAGATAGAGGTATTATCTCAGAGAGCCAGAACGAGAAGTTTACTCATGTTGATGCTGATAGTATTCAATTATATAGATATCCACTTACCGTAGGTGCTACTATTGTAATGTCTCCTGATAACTTAAAGTATCATGCTGATGAGAAGAATGGTATTATACAGTTTGATGGGCATATCACAGAGCATGAAGTTGTGATAGATTACGAAGGTGGATATATTCCTGACTTTATGCCTATCACTTTAAGGACAGCAGTATTAAGAGTATTTGATACTTTAGGGTTAGACTTTGCTACTAAACCTTCTTCTGGCGATGTTGGTGGAGTAAGTAGAATAAGTGTACCTGACGTTGGTACTATTGCTTATGCTACTAAATCAGCGGCAGGCGCTGGTGAGAATGAGTTTATAGATAACACTACAAAGTTCTTGCTAGATACATATAAAAGAAAGGTTGTTTAATGCTAGAAGATCTTAAAAAAGGTTTTAAAACTACTATTAAGTTCTTAGGTACTGACGCTACATTCAAACATAAACCAGTTAAACTAGGTTTCAAGACAGCTGGTGTTAAAGATGAAGAAGTAGTTAACTCTTATGGGCTTGGTGCTAAGATTATTACTATTGATATAGATACTATTAATGTAACGCCTAAGAAGTTTGACTTTATTCATGTAGATAGTAACAAGTATGTGTTTGAGTCAGTCCATCCTATTTACCTTGGTGGTAATCAAGTAGGCTGGAAAGCATTCGTGAAAGGAAAGTAATATGGCATCACATTTACCTTACTGCTATAGAAAAGTAGAACATTGGGCAAAGAATATTGGTATTAAATATGTTAATACCTTCAATGAAGATAATCAAGAAGAGATGACAAATGGCATCAAGTGTACTAGTCATATCGAGTTTGAATACAACGAAGCTGTAAAGAACAGTTGTACAGAGTTCTGGTATTTAACAGTAGAACTCCACTTCCTCAAAGATGCTGGAGGCGGCCATAAATCTATTAATAAGTTTGAAGTTGCTGCAGATAAATTCATCTCAATGTGGAACAAGGACTCAACGAGTAAACTTCAATTAGTTAAACTAGATGGGTCTGAAGCATTTGATGATGAAGCAAGACTTAGAGTTGTTTACGGGTTTAGTGCCACGTATTCTAAATAATTAAACTTATGTTATAATACATAAAACACAAACAAAGGATAAACTATGAGCGCTCAAGGTTCAGCAGGAATAATCATCAAAATGACAAAAGGTGCATCTACAGCAACGGCTACTAAGCCAACTGCTATTGTAGGAGCTAAGGTTACTGTAACTAATACGGCAAAAGAAGGTGACATTGTTGTCTTCGGTAAAACAGGTTTTCCTGCATTAGACGGTAAAACATTTGTTGTAGCTACAGGGCCTAAAGCTACAGAGTTTGATATTGTATTAGGTTCTTTAGATGCTTCTGCTATTACAGGAACACTAGACGCTAACGCCGAAGTAACAATCTATCCAGCATCTGATGTTATTACATTATGTGTAAGTTCAATTGGATTAAACCCAGATACTGCTGGTGATATTAATGTACCAACATATTGTGACCCATCAGCAACTATCCCTGGACAAGTTGCTTCTGCTGGTTCATTACAGCTTGGTGGTTATATTGATGTTAAGTCAGAAGACTACAAAGAATTAATGGCAGCAGAATTAGATGGTAAAGTTAGATATTTAGATATCGACCTTTTAGAAAACGGTAACATTGTTGCACCATTCAAACTTAAGTCAATTAAGTGGGACTTACCTTTAGAAGGTGCTATTGCTTATACAGCAGAGGCAACACTTCTAAGTAAACCTAGACACCTCTTTTAATAGAGGCTAGGGTTATGAGAAAGTTTCATTTTCTATTGTTTGTTCTTTCCCTTTCTTTACTCGGGTGTAACTTGCATTCGCCCTTGTTTACAATAGAGAATTCTCATAATCCTATAGTCATCACTAAACCCCCTGTTAGAATTGTTTTTGACTCTTCCCTTTCAAATGACAATCGAATCTTTATTTTAGATGTGTTGGAACGCACATCTTATAAAGATTACAAATTCAATCAAAATTTAAACATTACTATTACAGATGAACAAATCGGTATAATCGAAGCTAACCTTTCTTTATGATATAATTACTTACAATTTATTAAAAGAAAAGGATTAACATGAAAATTGTAAAAATGAATACTCTCCAAGGTTTTAAGATTATGTCTCTCTTCGCTGAGAAGAAAGAAGCAGAGGCTCGACTTGCATTAGTTCAAGCATGTCTACTAAATGACGATGGTACAGCTATAGATTTAGAAGTTACACCATTCTCGGATGTTGTAGGGTTACTAGATGAGATCTTAGAACTCAATGGTATGGGTGAAGAAGAGGGAAACTAAGTAGTCATCGCTTCAATATGTTTCAGTTAGCTGAGCTACTTGGAGTGTATGACATCTCAGTGATTGAGGATGCACCGTATGCTCTTTATAAAGAGTGGGGTAAGTATATCAATATGAAAGATAGTATGAACGACAAGAACAAGCCTGGTAACCTTTTAAACAAAGGCCCACAAGGTTTAATTGAAGGATTAACACAATGAGTGATTTCAAGGTTGAAGGTATATCAGAACTTAATGAGTTACTTGAGACCTTGCCTTTCAATGTTCAGCGTAGGGTACAAAATAGAGGTCTTGCTAAAGCTGCAGGTAAGATGAGAACTTATTTAAGAAGAAGAGCTCGTGCTATGAATGGTACAGGAACCCTTGCTAAATCAATAGGTATTCTTAGGACTCGTGGAAGACAAAGAAAAGGTTTTGTAAAAGTAGGTCTTACTACAAGATATTATTACAAGACTTTAGAGCTAGGTGGGTTTACTAGGCGTGGTAAATCATACTCTAAAGGACTACATCCATTCTTCGAAGAAACAGTTGAACTTCATCATAAAGAAATAGCTCAAATTATTATTGATGAGACTGGTAAAGCAGTTGCCGAAGTATGGGGTAAAAAACTTGGTACAATATAACATTATAAAAGGAGATTACTATGCCTGGTAAAATGCCTGAGATATCGGTTAACTTAAAACTCAATTCTGCTGCATTCGAGAAAGGTTTCGCTAAAGCTCAGAAATCATTAAATAAGTTTGATAAGAATTCTTATGCTATGAATAAGTCTCTTACTAAGATTGGTAATAGTTTATCAAGAGTAGGTACACTTGCTGTTACTGCTTTTGCTGGGTTTATCTCATATAAACTTATTAGTGGTTTAGGTGCTGTCTCTGACAACATGGACAAGATAGCTAAGAATGCTTCTAAGCTTAATATATCTACAGAGGCTCTTGTAGGATTACAACATGCTGCTGAACAAACAGGTGTTGCTACAACAGTACTAGATACATCACTTCAAAGAATGGTAAGAAGAATATCTGAGGTTAATGCTACAGGTAAAGGCGTTGCTAAAGGTGCTCTTGAAGAACTAGGTATCTCTGTTGAGAAGTTAGCTGCATTAAAACCTGAAGAACAACTTGGTCGTATTGGTGACGCTATGCAAGGTTTATCATCTCAAGGTGATAAGGTTAGAATAGCAATGGCACTCTTCGATACTGAAGGTGTTGCTATGGTCAACATGCTTAAAGATGGCTCAACCGGTCTTCAAGCTATGGCAGCAGATGCTGATTACCTAGGTGTTACCTTTAATGATAGAACAGCTAAAGGTATTGAGAATGCTAATGATGCTTCTGCTAGATTAGGTAAAGCGTTTGAAGGATTACAACAACGCATCACTGAAAGACTTGCGCCATCTCTAGAAGTACTTAATAATATGGCAACAGATTTAGTTGTATTGTTTGGTAGACACTTACCAGGTTCTGCTAAAGTAGGCGCTGATGGTATTACCTCTCTTGCTAGAGTCGGTGTTAAGGCTATGAAGTTCTTAGGTAAATCTATTGTAGTTATAGCAGGCATGTTATCTACAGTATCTCAAGGTTTTGCTCAGATAGGATTATCTGCTAAACTTGCTGGGTCTAAGATGAAAGGTATAGGAAGTGAGATTGCCGTAGGTTTAGGATTATCTACATTAAAAGAGATAGCTCCACATATGGATAAGTATGCTAAGGATGCTGACCGTATTAAACTAGCAATGAAAGGCGTAGCCGCTGAGACTGATAAAGCTTATAAGAGTATGGGTGAAGGTATGGTTGCTGTTGATAATATATCTATTAAGTTTAAAGAGTATAAAGAAACAATCAACTCTGCTACAGGAACAACTACTAACTTTGGTAAAGGTTTAGATAAACTTAAGAAGAAAGCTGGTAAAGCAGGTAAGTCTTTAAAGAAACTAAGTAAGACTTCAAAGTCTTCTAGTAAATCTATAACTAAAGAACTCAAAGCAATCAATGATAAACTTAAAGAGTTTGCGTTTGATAAGATAGGTGATGGGTTCACTAAGATCTTTAGACAAGCAATGGATGGGGCAATGTCATTCAAGGATGTTATGGGTGATGTAATCAAAGAGATACTTACTCAAATGTTTAGAGTTATGGTTGTACAGAAAGCCATTGCTGCTTTCTCATCTCCTTTAGGTTTCTCAGGTATGGGTGACAATGGTTTTATGTTTGCTAATGGTGGAGTACTTCATGGTAGAACTAAAGTAGGTAATAATGTTTTAGGTGAAGTAGGAGACGAGGCAGTCTTACCTATTCATAGAATGTCTAATGGTGAGATGGGTGTTAAAGCCGGTTCATCTTCTGTTGAGGTTAATGTTATGAACTATGGTAATCAACAAGTTCAAGTAGAAGATAATAATGGAAAGATAGATATTATTATAGGTAAAGTAGTTGACCAAATACAACGAGGTGGCGCTGTGGGTAATGCTATCCAGCAACGCTACGGTTTATCAAGGACTTAAAATGGCAATAAGCAACGACCTTCGGAAGTTATATTCTGACCACAAGAACACCGCAAGGTATTATGAGGCAATAACATTAAAACATTCTTCTTTTGTAGGAGATGTTCACTTGATTATGAATGATGTTAATATGTCATTCATGGGTATTGACTTTCAAGCATATCCTTTTGGTTTAGTACCACCAGAGGTTGGGTCAGCTAACCAAGATTTATCAATAGTATTTGATAATGTATCATTCGAGTTAATACAACATCTCAATCAAGCTTATGCTTCTAACTCAAATGAGCCTATCAAACTTACTTACTATATCTTTATGGAGAACTCTACTCAATCAGAGATTACTCCTATCGAGTTATCACTAAGTAATGTTCAAGTAAATCAAACTACTATTACAGGAGTAGCAAAAAGAGCTGACTTATTTAATTATAGGTTTCCTATGATAAAGTATGATAGTAGATTTAAAGGATTGTTTCTATGAATGAATTATTAATTAAAGCAACAAATAGATTAGGTAGAAGATATACTGATGATTATAATTGTTTAGACTTTGTTCAAGATATGCTAGGTAAAGAGATATGCTACACTACTGACGTTTCTAAGGCCAAAGAACTGGTAGATGAGTATTCATCTAAGTATGAGGGGTGTGACCCTTACGACGGCTGTATTGTTCAATTAGGCAGTACTCATATAGGTTTGTATATTGGTGGATATATATTTCATAATGATAATACTGCAGGTGGGGTAGTTGCTAACCTTGAAAGAAGTTGTAAATACACAGTAAGATATGTAAGGGAGATTTCATGAAAATATTAGAAACAGATATTTATGGTGTTAACAAGAAGATTGATTACTTCGGCGATAATACTATTATAGGTTACTTACAAGATAAATATCCTGATGGGTTTAATACACCTGTTGATGTGATTGTGGGGTCAGTCTCAGGTAACCCTGAAGTCATAGAAGTTAAAGATTATGATAGAACTGTTGATAAGTATGAAGTTCTAATCATAGTTCATAAACCTGCTATTGCTGCAGCACTTGCTATTACAAATGCTTTCTGGGCGTGGGTAGTTAACACTGTAGCATTGATAGCATTAAATATGTTAGTAGCAAAGATATTTGCACCTAAGATACATGAGCTTGACCAAGGTGATAAAGGTTCTGCAGTATACAATATTAATAATGCTAATAACCAAGCTAAAGTAGGTTCACCTATTCCTGTAGGTTACGGTACTTTTAGGATGTACCCTTCTTACGTAGAGAAACCTTATAACGTATATGAGAATAATGAAGAGTATTTATACTTATTATTATGTATAGGTCAAGGTTCATATAATATTAATTCACTTCATATAGGTAACCAAGAGATTACTAATAGCCATGATGTTAAATATAAACTAATAGATAAAAATATGTTTAATGATATACCTACTGCTACTAAAGACTCTGGCTATGTCATGAGAACTAATACTCTTGCTCTACCTCAGAACTACGAAGTTAATAAGACACCTTCACAATACTGGGAAATTAATCCTAATTCTAGTTATATAGAAGTAGATATAGTAGCTCAAGCATTTAGAGGTACTATGAAGAACGGTGATATAAAACTTATTAGTTTAGAGTGCTATATTGAAACTAAGAAAGGTTCTACTTTAACTAAAACAACTATGAACTGGGTAGGTAAATCAAATAGTCCTTTAAGAAAATCTATTAAGATAGCAACTCAAGGTGCTACAAGTGTTAGGGTATGGGTAGATACTAAATCAGAAGATGCAAATACTATGGATACTTTAATAGTCCAAAGAGTTAAAGAATTATATACTACCCCTTCAGTAACTGAGTGGGGTGATTTAACTTTGCTATGGGTTAAAGCAAAAGCAACTAATGGTATCTCGCACCAAGGTCAAAGTAAGATTAATGGTTTCTTTACTAGAACAGATAAAGGTAATAAGTTAGACGAGGTAGTTACTGATATTTATACTAACCCTACTTACTCAGCAGGCTTAAAGAACTCAGACCTATTGCTACCTACGATGCCTGAACATGTTAATGGTGTATTTGAAACTAAAGGAACTATCTATGATGCTTTAGATAGAACTTGTAAATCTCAGAAGTACTCAATCTTTCCTGTAGGTCAGAATGTTGTAGCAAAAGAAGATAAAGCTAATCTTATTGCTATTCACATGTTTGATGAGACTAATATATTAAAAGGAACATTCCAAGCAGAGTATACTTTTAATGAAGATAGTCAATATGATGGTGTTAAATGTTCTTACAGAAATGAAACAACTTGGGAACTTGAAGAAGTAATATATCCTAGTACTTCAATCATGCCTAATGATATTGAACTGTTCGGTGTGACTGATAAAACTAAAGCAACTCAAATGGTTAAGTACTTCTGGAAACAAAGTCAATCTAGAAAGATGACCGTATCATTTGACACAGATATAGAAGGGTTCAGTTTAGAGTTCTTAGATAAGATAAGAGTCCACCATGCTTCTATTCAAGATACACATAGCGTTGTATATCAAGCACAAATTTATGGCAATGGATATAAAAATATTGAGATTAAGTTCTTTGGCGATGTAGGTGAGTATGAGACAATAGGGTTAAAAACAGGAGACAAGATTACTGCGAGGAATAGCCATGGTAGACCTTACACTCTTACGATAGTAAATGTTATTGATGACCATCATTATGAGATTACACCTCACGTTTCTGATGTTACCTCTTGCGTTAAGATAGGTGCTAAGGATTACTTAGTCACTTCAGTTAAACCTAAAGATGAAAATGCAGTTACAGTATCTTGTGTAGAGTATGACTCTTCGATATACTCTTAATATGATATAATTACAAAAAGGAATAGTATGATTAAGTATTCGGATATCATGACACAGTGCTGGCAACTTAGTTCTTCTCAGTCTAGCGATGATAGAGTAAGATCCCAATTTGATTATGGTACAAGACAACGACGTGGCCATAGAGGCTACCCAACTTCTATGTTCATGGTAACAGTCAACCAAGAAGAGATGGACTATTTTAAGATACTCTGGAGCAAACTAAACCAAGGTATTGATAGTTTCATTTTAGATATGCCTATCTATGGTTCTACTACAGATAAGAAAGTAGTTAGATTTATTACAAGTTATAATATTAAAGATTTAACTAATACAGGAACTGAACAATATTATCAAATCACTTGTCAAGTTGAGATACTTCAAGATGTAAACCCAAATGCTGGTGGTTCAAATGATTGTCCACTCGTCCCAAGAAATCAGTTAACACCTCGTTCTGATTTATTCCCATGTTAAGAAAGGATTATAATGCCATATACTAAAACATTATGGAAAGACCATAAGATACCTGCTATCAATGCAGTACATTTAAATAAGATAGAGCTAGGTATCTTTAATGCTACTAACTTAACCTTGTTAAACAAACAAGGCTTGATAGATATAGGTAAAACTATAACTGCAAATAAAGCAATAGCTTCGTCAGGCCACAGTTCTAATGCTTCATCTATAGCATCTAACACTACAGCAATAGGTAAGAACAAAGCAAATCAATCTTTACTTACTAAAGGTTTTCATCCTCAAGGTAACTTTACACCTCAAGCATCTTTAGAATACCCTGCAAATGTTACTAGTCAAGGTTTTAGTTATACAATATTTATGCCTAACAACACTGACAGCTATACTTTTACAACTGGTAACTTATCAGGAAAATCTATTCACTCTGGCGACCATATGTACTACACTACTGCTTCACCTCATTGGCATATACTTAAACATAACTATGTACATAAGGCAACGGATGTAGATGTTAAAGCAGGTACTAATAATGATAGGTATGTAACACCTAAAGAGTTGAAAGATAACTACGCTACTCCTAGCCACCTTACAAACTATCTACCTCTTACAGGAGGCACGCTTTCTGGACAATTAAATTTAGATACAAATACTCCTGCAATAGTATTTAAGCAAGGGGCAGTGAATAAAGCCTCATTGAGATACTACAAGGGGAAAACTGAATTAGTTAGTTATGTTTCTAATTCTGGAATAAAAATGCTAGACGATGGAAACATAGAAATAGCACCTAAAGTAAATAAAACTTTAACCGTATATTCTGATATTATATTGAAAAATAATACTCAAGGTAATGGAATTAAAATAAGTGGTAACTCGTCGTTAGGTTCATTTATTTCTGGATTAGACGCTACTAATGGTGTGATTAGATTTAACAAAGATGGCGATATTAAGATTACTCCTAAGTCAGGTAAAATATTATCGTACAAGGGTAAGGAAGTTGCTATAGTAGATGATTTATTAGGATATGCTTCTAGCGCTGACTTATCAAAATATTTACCATTATCTGGTGGAACTATGACGGGTACACTAAATATGAAGGGTACATCCGGTGGTAAGATAAGATTATATACAGCCGATGGAGCAAGCTTTTCTGAACTTACTCACCTCAAAGACAAAAGTCTTCAGGTTGATGGGAAAGAAATTGCGATAAAGAGTGACGAAGGTACAATAATCTCGAAAGTAGTTGGGGACAAATCAATGATTACTGGTTTCGTAGGAGCTAATCCAAGGATGTCTATTTCAATAAGTACAGACGGTAAGGCTCTGCTGTTGAACAATATAGCAGCAAATAAAATACTAGCTTTACATAATGATGGCACGATATCTTATGGTGGTAAAGCACTAAAATTCGTATAAAGGATTAAACTGTGAAAAAACTATATAGTAAATTAACAATCAAATCGTTCTCAGAAGATACAAGAGAACTTACAGGTATAGCGTCAACCCCTGCTACTGACTCAGACATGGATACAATAGACCCTCAAGGTGCTTCTTTTGATTTGCCTTTTCCATTACTTGAAGAACATAACCCTTCTAAGCCCATAGGTGAGGTCACACACGCTGTTGTCACTGAGAAAGGTATATTTATCAAGGCCACCATTGCAAAGGACACAGGGCTTTCTTATGTTGAAGAAATGTATAAGAAGATTAAATCTAATCTTGTTAAAGGGTTATCTATAGGCTTTGCAGCAACTAAAGCGGAAGAGAATGCTTTTGGTGGATTACATTTCTCTGAGTATGAAATAAGAGAACTATCTGCTGTAACCATTCCTGCTAACCGTGAAGCAACTATTACTAATATTAAAACTGCTTGCCAGAAAGGTGGTGCTTGCGAGTACAAGGCTAAAATATTAAAAGCAAAAAAGTTATGTTATAATTCTATTAACGCCAGTTGACGTTTGTTAAACCAAGGAATACTAATCATACTTTTGATTACCTTAACAAAAAAACAAAACTTAAAAGGAAACTATTATGACAATAGCAGAACAAATTGCAGCGTTAAGAGAAACGCTTAAAACTAAAAACACAGAGCTTACAGCTAAAATGGCTGAACTAGAGGCTAACCCAACTTCAGAACTTATGACTGAGATTGATGGACTTTCAAATGATGTTGAAGTAACAACTAAATCTATTTCTACTCTTGAGAAAGCAGAGAAGATTAAAGCTGGAACAGTTGCAACAACTAAAGCAGTTAAAGCAAACGTAGCAGTAGTTACAGTTGAGAAACCTGTTGAGAAATCAGCAATATCAGATTTCATTGTAAAATCAGCAGTAGTTATGTTAGACAGTAAAGCTAAAGGTATTACAGCCGAAGCAGTTATTGATAATAGATATGGTAAAGATGAGTTTATCAAATCAGCTAAATCATTTATGACTAAAGGTGCTCAGAACCCAGCAATCACAACTGACGCAGCATGGGCTGGTGCATTAGTTCAAGAAGGCTTCGGTGCATTCATGGATCTTATTGCTCCAAGTTCAGTAGTTGCTAACTTACCACTTGCTAGATATTCATTTGATGGATATAACTCATTGAAGATACCTAAGAGACTTGCTTCTGCAACTAAGAACTTGGCTGGTGCTTTCGTTGGTGAAGGTAATGCTATCCGTGTTGGTGCAGCTAAACTTGGTTCAATTACATTGACTCCAAAGAAACTTGCAGTTATCGGTACATTCACAGCAGAGATTATGGAACAGTCTACTCCAAACATTGAGACACTTATTCGTAAGTTCATTCTTGATGATACAGCAGTTGCTCTTGATACAGCATTCTTATCAGCATCAGCAGGAACAGCAGTAGCTCCAGCAGGTATTGCTAACGGTGTAACAGCAGTTAATGCTACTGGTGCAACAGTTGATAAAGTTGATACTGACCTTGGTCTTGCACTTGACAAGATTGAAAAAGCAGTTATCAATGGTGACTTTGTATGGGTTATGAGTAACTCTAACAAAAGAAAATTAGGTCAACTAAGAGTAGCTACTGGCGACAGAGCATACCCTGAACTTGGAAATGGTTTACTTATGGGTAAAGCAGTTGTTGCTTCTACTACTGTAGCAGATGACAAAATCTATTTGATTGATTGTTCTTCAGTAGGTATTGCTGGTGGTGTACCAAGCTTCTTAGTAAGTAACACTTCTACAATTCATGAAGAAGATACTACGCCACTACCAATTGTAGATGGTGCTAAAGCTACAGCTAACCCTGTACGTTCACTCTACCAAACTGATGCTTATGCAATCAGAATGATTGAACCAATGGATTGGGCTAAACTAAGAGATGAGTGTGTATATATCATCGACTCAGTAAGTCTTTAAATCTTAAACGAACTACCCTTCTTGGGTAGCTCTATTAATACTTAGTTATTAACTCTAAACCTTTAAATCCTGAAGCTTCTTCAAAATCATTTAAACTTTTATACTTATATGAAGATAAACATAGTTCACCTTCATTATCATAATACAATACTTTATATTTTTGCATCTTATAGTTTAATCGGTAGTATATCATTTGTCTTATACCAATAGCCTAAGTTAAACTCTTTAAGTAATTCAGCTTGTCTAAATGAAGCAGTCTCCATGTTCACATGGTCAAAGCCTACCTCAACTTTATATCTCTCTTCAAGTAATCTGCAGCATACTTTATTTAAAGTTTTTTGCTTATCCTGAAGTATCTTATCTATTACAATAGGCTCAACTCCGATATCTTTTGATATACGATACTTAGTTACTTGACCTTCTTCTAGTATTTGCTCTAGTGCATCTTTTGCTGATAACATTATGATACCTCCTTATTAATGAAATCTAATGTATCTTCCGACGAATAATTACAGCTAACGCAAAATGTTTCATATCCACCTAGTATCAGTTTTCTTATAGGTTTCCCTGATGTACTACAGTTTGGACATTTATAAGATACCTCCTTAATGAAATCACCTGCTTCATCTAAGTAACCTTTACGGTCCTTGATTTCATTGTATGCTAATTCTAAGCATTCTTCAAAGTTATGACTAAATGATTTTAGAAGTCTGAAGATATTCTCGATTGTTGGTACCACAGGCTCGCCCAGATTGATTTGTTTCTGTAGCTTGTTAGTTTCTATGAGTACGTGGTATATTGTGTCTAGCGTTGCTCCTGCAGGATAAGCAGGTAACCATGGATACTCAAGACCTTGTAGTTCTAATTGCATAATCAATGTTACTGCAACATCACCGATAGCATCTTTAAACTTATCTGTATCACACTCTAAGTATGCTTCAAGAAGCTCTAAAGCTTCTTCCATTGTTTTGTTTGCTTGCGTAGCAGGTTTACCATTGACTGTAATCTTTCTGTCAAAGCCCCACTCTTTAATTCTTTGTACTAATACTTCTTCTTTCATTTCTCATACCTTTTTAATCTATTTTCTAATTTGATTTTAAGCGCTGTCGCTTCTGACATTACTGTGTGCATATAGCCATTGTTACCTAAAGAGATCTCATGAGCTGCGTACTGAATACATTGTAGTACATCAGCATATTTAACTATCTGAGCTTCAGCAGATACTTGAGACTCATAAGCAGTATAGATAGCTCTCTCAACTTCTGAGAACTTATCTATCATTATTTGTTTCTCTGCTTCTTTTAAAGCTTCTGCTACTTTAGGGTAGTCTCTCTTAACCTGGTGATTTACATCATCGATATAAACCTCAGGGAAATCATGGACAACTGCCATGGCAGTTGCTTTACCTATATCAAAGTCATATTTATTAGCTAACTTAATAACTATAGCAGCAACCATAAAACTATGTTCTGCTACATTCTCATTTGTAATTCTACTTACATTTGAGTATCTAATAATATGCTTCAACCTATAGATATTCTTCATTACTCAATACCTCCTTCATATTTGATTGATACATCAAGATCTTTAATTGCATCTTGAAGTTCAGCAGGTGTTGTACAAACTCTACTTGCTGCTTTAGCTAACATAAGATTGAATGGTCCTTCTAAACCTGGTGCATAAAATATAACAGGTTTACCTTTCTCTATGAAAGCACCTACTTCAACAAGTGTACCCATATCTTTACCTACAGTTGATGCAATCATATAATCACATGTATCAAGTTCATCATAGTTACGTTGAATGACATTGTCCCAGTTAGAACCTTCTTCACCTTTGTTATCTAAACGAGGTGCAAAGAAATCATATTTAGATTGAGTCTTCATAAAGTGTTCAACATGCTCTAACGCTTGAAGTTGCTCAGGATTAAACCAACCTGATGCTATATACACCTTTTTCTTCTTTGTGTTCCCTAGACTAGTTTTAAGGGCTTTGTACTCATCGTATGCATGATATTCAGTCTTACACTTGTCATGTCCAAATTTGATACCAGTGAGGTCTACGTTACGCTCATCTAAGATCTTTTTATGATGAGGTAGTGGTGGAAACGTATTTAAGTTAAACTTATGAGTAATAGCATTAATATAGATATGCTCTACAGGGTCAACCGGCATTTGTTTTTCAAGGATACTAGCATAAGTAGGATATGTTTCTAAGATACACTTTCTAACCCACATTGCTAAGATACTATCTGAAGTAGGTTGACACTGTTCTGAAGCTCTTTGATTAACAAATGCTATTAAATCTTTAATAGAAGCAGATACGCAAAGTTTAGTTTCTTTAGCTCTAGGAGCAAAGTCTCTTGCTGCGTAATAAGACATACCTTCTTCTAATGCTTCTTTATATAATACATCAAGTTGTTTAGTTATATAAATTGCTCTACTTCTTAAGTCGCCTTGCCACTCATCACCTACTAAGATATTTAAATCTTTCATTGAGTCATGATGGTCAGTACTTTGTGAAGAGATAGAGAATGTTCTATGCCTAAGTATATGTGTTACATTAGTCATATCTAAACCTTCTAAAGATAATGTTAATCTAATAGTTTCTAACGCTGTAGGTAAAGTTCTTCTTGAGAATGTTTCTGCTACAATGTCTTTTCTTGTTAAATCTCTACTCTTCATGAAGTCTTCAATATCAGAGAACTCTTTCATCCATGTAATAGAAACAAACTCTGGTATGAATTGTTCTAAGTCTTTCTCTGAAGTAGCATGTAAGACTGTTGCCTTAATACTCTTCAAATGATTTTTAATCTTTGCGCTCATTAAGCATCTCCTAAATATATAATTGAATTATCTTCTTTTTTTCTGAACCACGGAAGTGGAAGGTCTCTTTTTAAATACCATTTTTTAGCAAATACTATAAAAATAGTATCAAAGTTTTTAGTTCTTAAAGTACTTCCTGAAGGTAAAAACATTTCTTCTATTTTATATATCTCATCAGCTAATCTTTTTTCAGAGATACCTACATACTTATCTTTAAAGATATTTTCTTTAATAAGTTTTTCTGCTTTTTCAATAGTAGACTTTCTTCTATATGATACTTCTGTTATCTTTGACATAATAATAGAAATATCTTTAATTTTTGCGTTCATTAAGCATCCCTTGTATAATTTTAGCATAACCTTGTAAGTCAGTCCAACTATCATCATGTTTGATATCAAAAGCTAATCTACTTAACTTCATTGCAATATCATTCCATATAACTTGTTCTTCATTATTAAGGTTCTTACCTTTTCTTTTTTCAATTGAGTCTAGAAACTCTGTTCTAAATACAACACCACTAGCGTAAGTACCATAGCTCTTACCTCTTTCTTCTAGCACTTCTTCTACTCTGACTTCCATACTTTTACTCCTGCTACTCTTAATATTCTAATACCTTCTGTTACTCGGTACTCCTCATGATACTCAACATGACTTACTCCTGATTGAATAATCATCTTAGCGCACTCGACGCATGGTGATAATGTTAAGGTTAACTTTGAACCTTTTAAGCTAACACCATTCTTTGCAGCAAATAATATTGCATTTGCTTCTGCGTGAATGACTAAATCTTTTGTCGCATCATCTTTCTCACATTCATTAGTAAACCCTGAAGGCATACCATTATATCCTGTGGAAACAATTCTCCCATCTGTGGATATAACAGCGCCTACTTGATTACGTTTACAATGACTTGCTTCAGCAAATATAAATGCTGTTTTCATTGCTGTGTTCATTTTAATCCTTTCAATTAATATTATACAGTATATTACATTAAGAATAGATTAAGTTCACCATTATATTGATCCATACCTATTAATCTTCTATTTAATATAGCATCATATCTATCACGACCGTGTTCTTCGTAGCCTTTGATAACACCATTCATATCCCAACCATATTTATCAAGTAGTTTGGCAGCTTTAACTTCACCTATTCCTTTGAGACCTATAATACCATCACCAGCATCACCTGTAAGTGTTTGTATCAACTCCCAGTTCTTTGCTTCTTCAGGGTTTGTATAGAAAGAATGGCGGTGCATGAAGTGCGTGTTAAACCATGTTCCTGAAACACCTTTCCATAAGTCTTTATCCATTGATGCACCGAAGTATCCTTTATCTCTTACATAGTGAGCTACAATATCATCTGCTTCAAAACCTGGAGTGTAACCATAAATCTTGTGTAACTTCTTTCTTAATCTGAAGAACTCTTTAGACCTTGTATCAGCAGACCTACATGCTTTATACTCAGGAAATAAGTTATATCTGAAGTTACCGTTAGGGTCACTGAAGCAGATCTTGATAGGTAAGAAGTCTTCAAACTCACCAGGTCTTGAAGCAAATATCTCATCTTGTATTTCTTTTACTTTAGCTTCAAACTTAATCAAGAAAGGTTTGAGAGGTTTTTTATAACTCTCGTCTATATAACCTTCTTCATTAACAAAGTAACTTGCTTTCTCTGCTTTAGTTTCAGTACACTCAAATATGAGTGAGTCTGCATCTATTACAATACCTTTAAATTTACTCATAAGTCATCCCTGTTTCTTCAATATGTTTTATTGCTAAAGCATAGTACTTTTTATAGTCTAAATCTTTAGGTAACTTATCAACTAAGTCCATCATAGGCTTAGCACCTTCACTCATTGGAACCTTGTTACCAGAACCTACATAAGATAATACACCACCTTTAGTAGAGTAATAGAAACGAACTACTTTACCTAAGTAAGACTTCTTACCGTTATCAATACGATACTTATAATCACGTACGTCAAGGGCCTTGTTTGGACGGTCTGGTCTATTTAAATATTCATCTGAATGTTTACCTAGCTTCACATAATTACCACCGCCACGGACTGTTCTGGAGATACAAAATCTTTCAATCTTAGTTTCAGCATTGATAGTATCCTCAACCTTAGTACCTTTAAGTAAGTATGCTTTAACAGCATCGATAACTATAGGATACACAGGGTTCTTCTGTAAAGTCTCATCACTATAGAAACCTTTTGCTTTAGTATAACCATCATAAACAGCGACGTAAGCATTAACATCTCTTGAGTGTAATGATTTATACTCACCATACTCCATAACCATGTTAGTTATCTTTTCCCATTTAGATACTACTTTCTCTAGTTTCTTTTTATCTTTATAGACAACCTCAACACCATCAGTATTAGCAGATACTACTCTGATACCTTTATTCTCTAACATTTCTATTAGATGTAGCAGATATAGCTGCCCTGTGAGCGTTGTTTGGATAAGTAACTGAGGTGCATACATATAACTATAGATTGAGCCAAATTTACCATACGAGCCATTCATCATCATTTTGTTCTTTTCAATGATTGCTTTCTCTTCTTCTGTCCTATCACCTGCTTTATCTTTAAGAGCCATTCGCTCATCATAGACTGACGTATACTCTTTAAGAAAATCATGGCCTATATGCTCTGGGTATAAACCTAACGCAATAATCATTGAAGGATAATAAGATCTTACATCGACGTTACCTAATTTCTCACCTTTCTTTGGTACTATAGAAGTACACTTCTCGGTACTATGTAAACCACCAATACCTAAATTATAAACGCCTTTACCTATTACTATTTGATAACCTTTAAACCAGTCAGGTAGAATAGGTGAGCCTGAGTTACTAATCTCAATCTTACTTGTTTCTATCTTCTTGACTAATTTCTTATCAAACTTAACATTAGCAGGTGCTTTGTATTGAACATACTCTGGTACTTTTTTACCTTTGTTTAACTCTTTATTAGTTTTACCTAAGGCAGAAGCAAATAACATCTCTGCTATCTGAGGGTCTGACTTACTCATAAATGCTCTACCTAAAGTTCTTCTAAGATTAAGTTGAGGTGTTATTTGATTATAAAGAAGTTCTGTAACATCTAAATCAACTTTGTTATAAGTCATAACATTTTCCCACATCTCTTTAGTATGCTTTACATGAGGGTCATAAGGTAACTCTTGTAATTTACGAGAGTGAGACCTTGCTCCGTACATCTTAAGACCGCCTTGCCCGTAGAGTACTTCCATAATATCAATGTTCTCAAATCTATACTGGTCAAAAGTCCAATACTTAATATCTTCTTCAATCATCTGGACTGACATTGTATATAGTTCTTTAGCAGATAGACCATTGACCATACCTGATACCATAGTATTATCATATTTGATTGAGTTGAAGCCAACACAGATGTATTTGTCTAACATTTTTTTAATTTTCTTTGATTGATCTGACTGAAGTTGTGTATATTTACCATTGACTTTGAAACCTACCATGACTTTAGTGGGTGTTGTTTCAACATCAAAGAATGCTATTTGTTTTTCTATCATTCTAATTCCTTTTGTATACCTTACTCATTGCTACAACTAATTTACCAACTAATTGTCTTACTAACAAATCAAAAGCAGCGGGTTGCATATCTTGAGGGTTATCTATTTTAATTAGCTCTTCTGCTAACATTATAAGTTGATCATTATCCATTTTTAGTTCCTTTCGAGTAGCTAGGATACACCTAACCACTCTAAGAAGAAATCTACTTCTTCTTCTTTTTCTTTTTTGGCTTCTCAGCTTCAAAACCTGTATCAGATAATGCATCCCCTTCTTCTTCACCAAATGCGTCTGTACCACCACTTGAAAGTTTTTCAAATGAGATAAGCTGAACTGACTTTAAGAAGAGTGACACTCCACTTGACTTTTTACCAGGCTGATATACTTTTAAATCAATAGCTACTCTTCCTGTAGAAGAACCACCCATCATTCCGTACTTATCAGTATCAAGAGGATTTCTCTTAGCATCAATCATAGCAATAACATTAGGTTTGCCTTCACCAAATGAGGTTGTAGTTTTAAAGTATGAGATTAATGTACCATCATCTTTAGTTCTAACCATGTTCTTAAAGTTGTTAGGCTCATCACCTGCCCCACTTGCTTTGTTCTCTTCCCAGAATTCAAGCACTGCTTTCTTCATTTCTTTAGCAGATTTCTTTGTATGGATAATAGAAACAGTGTACTGTTTAGCATCACCATCATAGTTATCAACGCCATCGCCTGTTACAATTCCAAAAGGAATTCTAGCTGGTGCAAACTCTGTAGATGGAACTACTAATATTTTTTTATCTGCCATTACAGAGCCTTCACTGCAGCTTTGCGCTTACTAAGTTCTGAACCTTTAAGTCCTGTTGCTTGGATCTCTTTAAGAAGTTTCTTTGCTTTCTTCTTTTTGCCTTTAGCAATAAGAGTATCAAGTTCGTTGAGTTGGAAAGGGTCTTCTGGGTTAATTCCTGCGGGTACAGTCTTAACTTCAGCTTCTACTTCAGCTTCTACTTCAGCTTCTACATTATCATAACAACCAGCATCTTTATATAACTTCTCAGTTAATCTACCAGCGTCAGATACAAGCTTTGCACCTTCTTCATTCCCATCTGCTAAAAGTAAAATCGCTAACATATCTTTTACGTTCTTTCTTTTTACTGCTGACATCATTTCTTCATTTACTAATTTACTCATAATTATCCTTAATTATCTTTTTATTATCTTGTTACTTTGACTTATGTCAGGGAGTTAGTATCCATTGCTATTACATTTTTTTAAGTAGTTAGAAATGGTCTTGATACTTTTATCAATCTCAGGTCTATCGCTCATACCGTCTAAAGTAATTAAATCATGGATTACTACTCTTGCTTTACCGCAAGATGCTGCCATATTTCCAATGTTAGCATAAGTAACTATTGCTTTAGTGTTAGCATCAACTCTTTTAACTATTCTTAACTCAAGTGGATTAGCATTTACTGTAAGTGTTAATGCTATCATTAATAAAATCTTTTTCATGTTTATCCTTTGTTATGTTATATTATACAATATATTATATTAAAAAGATATAAAGATTGAGATAATTAGTATAGTTACAATTAATCCTACTATTACATAATCTAAAGTAGTCATTGCTAGTTGGTGCCTACCTATTTTAAAATCTTCCATCTTCTGACGCTCTAGTCTTTCTGTCTCTACAAACTCTTCTAAGTTATTACAGTCTTCTTGATTAAATATCCATTTCATTACTTATCCTTTATATTAAAATAACATCAAAGCCCCTTAGGAGAGGCTTCAAAATTATTTTGTTACGACTTGAATTGTCTTATAGCCTAACCACCCTTATAAGTATGTGGTCTCAGCTTATCACTGCCCAAAACTCAATTGGCTTTCCTGATGATAGATTTTTATGACTTGTCTGTCAAAAACTCTTTAATTAATTTAGAGCACTCTTCATACCCACAACAGAACATACACTTATGCTTCTTCTTACGGATCTTTAAATGGACCGATGCTTGAGTTCTTGTATGAGATGAGTTAACTACTGTCTTAGTTGCTTTGAGCTCTAAAAACAGTACTCTACGCTTCCCTACTATCATTAAATCAGGCCAACCTTTACTCCACTTACCATTTATTCTTTTGTTCTTTGCTGCTTGCCCAATAGTTGTTACCATATCAGCAGCAAGGTCAAAACGATAAGGAGTATTAGGAAACTCTGATTGAAGCATAGTAACTATTCTATCAACTAAGAGCGCTTCAGGCTTCTTCATCTATATATCTTCCCATTTATCACTATTAACTTCGTATAAAGTATTTCTCGCTTTACAAGTTTCTATATTTGTACCTGTAGTTTCTGAAGTAAAGCAAAATATTTTACCTGTCTCTTTACTTCTTTTAAGTACTGGAACAAACTCTTTCTTAATTGAATAACTATCTATACCACTATTGAATTTTAGAGCATAAGGTACTTCTTTACCATAATAGAGGATAGTCTCACCCTCTGCTTGAGCTTTTCTAATCTCTGAATATTCATCATCTACAATGTATTCATGATGTATTAACCATAATGGTTCTTCTGATGTTCTCCACTCAAACCCATCCTTTTTATTCCACACCTTAGTACCATCTGGACAATTCGCCCATCTAATTATTTCTTCTTTATGTTTCATTATACATCCTTTTCTTTTAAGATATCTTATTATACTATATAATACATTAAAGTTTTATTAAATCTTTCATGTGCTTATATATTGTACCTTCTTTGTTAATCTTCATTCTAAATTTATTTACTAAGATCTTCCATGGTTCATCGTTCTTCTTGTAACTTTCGCCACACCAGTATTTAAAACCACTTTTTAATTTTTGGTTAACTATAATATAATCAATAAGGTAAGCAACATCGGCACCTGTTATTTTAGATGTATCTGTGTAGTCTTCCATCTTAGTTAACTTCTTAATCTTCTTGTTCTCTACATAATCTTGCTTTATAATATTATCACATGATGGACAATACCATGTTCTTTTAGTTCCATGTTTATTAAGTACTTTTTCTAGCCTACAGTTATTCATTTGAAATTCATAATCACAAGTATCACAAACTGACTTAGTAAACATAACTAAATCACTTTCTCTAGGTTCAGGTTTGACTGCATTGAAATCGCGCATCATTGTAGG
>Ga0256824_10000149_pt1 | contig 24845 bp, 28 predicted proteins | sample CV67metaG_FD_191570 | JGI IMG/M metagenome (GOLD analysis project Ga0256824, IMG submission 191570) | Hydrothermal vent microbial communities from East Pacific Rise, Pacific Ocean - CV67 | ecosystem: Environmental > Aquatic > Marine > Hydrothermal vents | place: Pacific Ocean: East Pacific Rise...
AGAGTATTACTCCTATTGTAATGGATATGATAGAAGATGGAGAGTTTGATAAGATAGGAGATACTGAATGGTATCTAAATATGAACCCAGGAGACAGTATAGAACCAGAGGGGGGAAGAAGGGGGGGAGAGGGGGAGAGTAAAGGAGAGGTAATAGCAGAGGTAATATCTTTTCTAAAAAATAAAGACATACTACAATCTTTTCTTAATGATACTTTTCATGGAGGAGTAGATGTAAAGAGGATAAGAGATATTCTAGACTTCATTAACCCAGACAGAGTATTTGAAAGAGATGTTATATTATTCTATTCAAAACAGATAAGTAATATATCATGGGGAGATGTAGATAAGCAATGGAAGGAAGAGAGGAGAAGTCATGAACAGTAATAGAAAAAAGGTTGGAGTCATTGGAGCAGTACTTAAGAAGATGAACTGGAAGAACAGGAGAGGCCACTGGGTCTGGGATGAGGTTAAGTTTGATCTTACTCTACTTATTGCAGGAGCTATCCTGCTCTGGATGCTTAATACAGTCCAGTAGTGATTAAGGGCATAAGGCATTAAGGTCACAAGGTCACAAGGCCATAGGGCATTAAGGGCATTAAGGTCATTAAGCCATAAGGTCATTAAGCCATAAGGTCATTTTATCGTAAGGTTTTCGATGAGGTTATGTTTAGGATATAATATTTGGAAAGGATTATCATGCTAAGACCCAGTATCTTTATTGCATCTGCCACCGCACTTACTATCAGTGGATGTTCTATAACATCTTTCCTGGGGGAGGCCAGAAGCTCAAACCCTATGTATGTTATCAGTATTCCACCTAACCGGGTAGGGTATGGAGGACATATGAACCAGGAGGACAGAGAGCTTCTATTGAACCTAACCAGGGCAATGCTATCCAAACCATACCAGGACTACTCATATAAATATCCTATAGGGGTAGGGATCAAAATACACAGCACCTCAGATTCCACTACCAGGTTCAGTGGTTCAACCAGGATATCAAAAGAAGGAATATGAATGAGATATACAATAATATTAGCACTACTACTAGGGGGATGCTCTGCTACTCCTCCAGACCCAGTACCCACCACAGATCCAGAAACAACTTCATGCCAGGTATACTATTCAGAGGCAAAGCTAAAGCTTATTTTCCCTACAGCTACAGAAAAAACAGTGGGGGACTTTTATAGGGGGTATCTATACTCATGTGAGTTCAACATCAAGGATAAGCAACATGAGGCAATGTACCTAGCCACAGTCCTAACAGAGGTGGGAACAGATCTCATAGGGGTTAGAGAGAGTCTTAACTATTCATGCGAAGCACTGCCCTCTATATTTTCTTACTACAAAGAGAATGGAGGATATGACACAGATGGGAGATGTAATGGCCATGATGCAGATCAGTACACTATAGGGAGCAAGGCCTATGCTAACAGGCTAGGAAATGGATCTGTATCCAGTGGGGATGGATATACATATAGGGGAGGAGGCTATGCACAAACGACCGGATATTATAACTACAGCGTAATAGTGTCTGGAGTTAACTCACATATAAAGACATCCTTCACTACCAGGGACTTTGCAGACAACATTACAAATACATACATAGCAAACCTTGGAGGGATGGGATACTGGCTACAGGTTGGGGCAGGAGACTGTCCCTCTATGGATTGTGTTACTACTCTATGGAATAAATACACAGACTCTAGATCCCAAAGAGAATATAATTACAGCAAAATTATGGAGCTGTAATGAAGATAGGATCAGTTAAGACACAGATGATCTCACACAATAAGAGATAGGAGGAAGATTAATGACTATAGAGATAACCGGGGCAGGGATGGTGACTTCAAGGCTAAGAAACATGTTTAAGCAGGTTCCATACGCGACACAGAGGACACTTAATGACATTGCCTTCCTAATAAGAGGAGAGCTTAATAAGGACATAGGGGATGCACTGAGAACAAAGAAGGCCACAGAGAATGCCTTCCTAGTAAAGAAGGCCACTAAGGCAAACCTAGAGTCACTAGTATACATGAAGCACGACTGGCATTACATAGCATTACAGCACCACTACAGCGGGGGGAATGCACTGCAGATAGAGTTCGAGAAGAAGATGATATCAATGGGGTATATGAGTTCAAACAGCTCTGCTATCCCTATAAAAAAGATATCCAAAGCGATATACAACAAGATGTCAAGTGGTATTGCAACCTCCAGAGGAAGTGGAAGATCAAAGTACTTTGTAGTAAAAGAGAATGATAGAAGTTCTCACACAAAACATTTACCTCCGGGGGTATACCTAAGACTAAAGACAAAGGTACGGCCTGTAGTTTTATTCACAAGAGAAGCTACATACAGGAAGAGACTGGAGATACTCAAACCGGCTAAGTATATAGTACGGAAAGAGTTTGAGAAACTATTCTTTCAGAACTTGAAGAAGGCAATGACATGATCTGGTATATAGCCGTATTAAAAAAAAGGTACTCTACAGAATTTGAAAGCTACGAGGGTAATGCTGACTCCGAGAAAAATATAGTTTCACCTTTTAAGACTTGGTTCATCTTTTTGAGTGGCCTCAGTAGGCTACGCCTAAGAATTTCAGAAAAGATAGAAATCTTAAAATTCACGATAATTCACGAAAATTCACGAAAATTCACGAAAATTCACAGGAGGGTTAATCTTTGGAATTAATAACAGCAAAAGCAGTTGTAGGAAAACTGAAAAAAGGTGGGACTATGACGATCTCTGAGGCCTATTTCTCAAAGATGGTTAGAACAGGAGTGGTTCCTTATGCATCCACCCCAGGGAAGAAAAGGAGACTTTTTGACTATGAAGTAGCAAAAGAGGCACTTCTGGAGGCAAAAGACCCCTCCAGGGAGCCACAGAGAGAGGCAAATAAGAGGAGAAGAGAAGGACTCCCTACTCAGACATCAAAGAAGGTAGGAGACATGACTGCAGAGGAAGCTATAGAGTATAACGCTCTTCTGGAAGCAGAACAAGACAAACTCTCAAAAGATAGAGACACTGCAAAAGGAAAAGGAGCAGATGTAAAACTGGAGACCATGCCAAATTCTCTGAACAAGGTTAAAATTTTTAGGGAGCTATACCAGGGTAAAATAGCGCAATTAGACTACAAAAAAAAGAATGAAGAACTGGTAGAAAAAAGTGAAGTAGAGAGAGATGGTTTTGAATCTGGAAGACTAATCAGAGATAACCTACAAAACATACCCCATAAAGTTTCAGTATTGATTGCCGGGATAAGTGATCCAAAGAAGATAGAGTCAATAATAGCCAAAGAGATCCAGGAAGTTCTGGAAAATATAAGCAAATAGGTAGGAAAAAAATGAAAATAGTAAATATTAGAACAGTAGACCTGGTTCCTTTTGAGAACAATTCCAGGACACACGATCTGGAGCAGATACTAAAAATTGTAGATAGCATTAATGAGTTTGGTTTTACAAACCCTATTTTGATAGATTCAAATAATGGCATTATTGCAGGACATGGGAGAGTCCTGGCCGCAACCAGGTTGGAACTAGAAAAGGTTCCATGTATTGTGCTTCCTAACCTATCCCCAGAGCAAAAGAGAGCTTATGTCATTGCAGACAATAGGCTAGCTCTTGATGCCGGGTGGGATGAGTCTATCCTAGCATATGAACTAAAGGCTCTTATGGATTTGGACTACTCAGTAGAGCTTACTGGGTTTGATTTTGATGAGATAGACAAACTGCTAGAAAATGTTCTGGGGGAAGATGATCCAACCCCAGTAGAGGAGACAGGAGAAGTAGATGAGCCGGAATACATAGTAATATCAAAAGGGGACATAATAGAACTTGAAGGACATAGGCTCTTATGTGGTGACAGTTCAGATATCGAGTCCATAGAAAAGCTAACAGAAGGGGGAAATGTGAACCTAGTTTTGGCCTCCCCTGCAAAAGATCCTGGAGATATTTCAGATGCTATATCCCAGAGCAGAAGATGGGTTGAAACATCCATTGGACTGCTAGGATCTGGAGGGGTCTGGTTTTGTTGGGGGAGTGACTCTTTTGTACTTAGTCTGTATTCAGATATATTGTCTAATAAAAATAAGTTCCCAGGACTCTCTGTTTCTGGAATAGTAACCTGGGACGATGGCCTGGACGCTACCCCTCCAAAAGGTATAGTAATGGCTACAGGAGATGCAGTAGCACAACCAGAAAGCTTTATCTGGAGAGTCCCTGGGAAAGTAGGAGCAGATACCACAGAGAAGCCTCTGGAAATACTAAGCATGGCCATAGAAAGTAGTTCAGAGATGGGAGGTATTGTCTTTGATCCCTTCCTTGGATCTGGAGCCTCTTTGATTTCTGCAGACAGTTCTGGAAGGAAGTTGTATGGTATCGAGTCTAATCCAAAAAGAATGCAAATGGCTATCCAGAGGTGGTGCGACTTCACCCAGACAGAGGATATAAAAATAAATGGAAATGACGCTCTATGGAGCGAATATAAGGATAAGTAGTGGGAGTTTTTTTAAATTCTTTCAGAAGTGGACTAAAGCCGGATCCAAAAATAAGTATAGTTGAATGGTCTGATACATACAGAATCCTTCCCTCTGAGTCAAGTGCAGAGCCGGGTAGGTACAGAACATCCAGGATGCCATATCTTAAAGAGATAGCAACACACCTATCCCCAGAATCCCCAGTAGAGAAGGTGACTGTAATAAAAGGGACACAGCTAGGTCTTACTGAACTCGCAAACAACATGCTCTTTACCTATGCAGATCTTTACCCCTGCCCTATGCTATTAGTTCTCCCCACAGAAACCCTGGCAATGACTCATGCATCTGATAAACTGTGGCCTTCTGTAGAAAAGACAGAGAGGCTAAAGGATAAAATATACCCCAGGAAAAAAGATGGTGGATCTAAAATACTAGATGTTAGATTCCCAGGTGGAAATATAAAAATAGGGTACAGCTTTACTACAGCAACATTTGCCTCTGTCTCCAGAAGGATTGTGATAAAAGACGACCTGGACAGATGGCCGGATGATGTAAAGGGAGAGGGGAACCCCTCTGATCTATGTAATAAAAGAACAGATGCATTCCCAAACAGAAAGATATACGCAAACAGTTCTCCTACCAGAAGTGGAACATCAAAGATACAAAAAGAATATGATAATAGCTCTATGGCCTCTTTTAAAATGCCCTGCAACTCCTGCAACAATTTCTTTTCATTCGAGTTTGATTATTTCAAATTTGACTATGACAAAGAGAAGTATATGCTAAAAGGATCTGTCTCTGTAGCATGCCCGGAATGTGGAACCCTTACAGATGAATCATCAAAGGTTAAAATGATGTCTTCTGGAGAGTGGATGCATGAACATCCAGAGAAGGCGCACAAAGGGTACAGGATACCTTCATATTACTCTCCATTCTTAAGGTGGGATGAAATTTTTCAAGAGTTTCTAGATGCAAAAAAAGCAATGAAGAAGGGGGATGTTACAAGCATGGTAGTCTGGAAGAACACAAGAGACGCTACCACCTGGGAGGAGGAATATGATGTAGTAGAACTTAATGATATTTCAAGTAGAATAGAAGAATACCCTGCAGAGGTTCCAGATGGAGTATTTGTAATCACAGCAGGAGTGGACACACAGGATGACAGATACGAGGTAGAAGTTCTAGGACATGGGAAAGATGGAGAAACTTGGAGTATTGATTTTAATGTCATCCAGGGAGATCCAAAAGATAAGAATACTGAATCTGCTCTGGATGCATACCTCCAGAAAACATTCAAAACAGAAAATGGAGCAGAGATGAAAATATTTGCCACCGCAATAGATACAGGAGGACACAGAACAAAAGTTGTATATGATTTCTGTAAAAAAAGAGGAGCCAGAAGAGTATACGCAATAAAAGGGGCAAAACCAATAGATGCCCCTCTGGTAAACAAAAGAGCAACCACCACAAACCTATCCAGAGTACAGTTATTCGCGGTAGGGGTTAATGTGGCCAAAGATGACATCCTCTCCAAAATTGTAATAGAGGAACCGGGGCCAGGATTTATGCACTTTCCTAAAAAACCCATTTACAATAAAAACTATTTCGACCAGTTAACAGCGGAAAAAAGAGGGAAAGATGGAAGATGGATCAACCCTTCAAAAAAAAGGAATGAGGCATTAGATTGTAGAGTTTATGCAATCGCCGCTCTCGTAATATCCTCTGTATCTATTGACAAAATGAAAAGTCCATTATTATATATAGGGGCAAAACAGGAAAAAGCTAAACCCAAAAAAGCAGAGAGAAGACAAACAAGTCATCTTGACGAATTTTAAAAAAAGGAAAAAAATGAGAAATGCAAAATCTATATGGGAGTGTCATATCACTATCCACTATTCCATAAAAGAAAAAATGAACTCAGTATTATTGAATATAGCCAGAGAAGAGAAGACAGCAAAATCAAGGGTAGTTCAAGATCTATTGGAGACTCACCCAAAGTATTTGAAGGTAAAAAAAGAGATGGAAAAAGAGGGATACTTTATATAAGTTATTCACACAAAAGGTAAAAAATGGGGAAAAAGTGGAAAATCGCGAAACGATACACTCCCCATACCATTGTATTACTGCAACAGTTTTGTCCAAAATGGCCACATTCTGTGCTTTTAAACAGTATAAAAAAATGAAAGTTGTAAAAAAGGTGTAAAATCGGATGTTTTTGCCTACTCACAAAAAACAGCATGTGAATAACATGTGAATAACTTATGTGAATAACTTTCCTTAGTCTACTTAAATAAAACAACCAAAGATGTAAAAATACAGGTAATATAACCTATAAAGGCAAAAATATGGCAGGGCAATTAAAGACAGTTAGAGAGCAACTAATAGAAGTTCAAGAGGCAATATCTGCTGTAATGAACTCTCAAAAATATGATGTCGCAGGAAGATCACTAACTAGAGCAGACCTTGGAGATCTACAGGATAGGGAAGAGTGGCTACTTAAAAAAGCAAATGCAGGACAGCTAGATAAGATCCCTGGGGCTGGAGTTTCAAAGGGTGCATATGGAGTTAGTTTTGGGGCTTAATAAATTTCAGAAATTCCTTTTAAGAACTTTTTTTGAGGGTGCAAAAAGGACTACTGCAACCAGAGATTTTATAAATGCCTCTGATCAAAATTTTGAAGAGCTAGCAAAAAATGATAGAGACACTCTGAGAGCAAGAGCAAGATGGCTATCTGCAAACAATCCAGTAATGTCAAATATTGACAGCACTATCATAAATAATGTTGTTGGTAAAGGGATCCAGGTTCAGACAGATGATGAGATCCAGAAGGCCTTTGATCTCTGGCAGAAAAAATGTGATCTTACAGGGCGTAGAACTTTTTATGACATGCAGAGACTAATTCTCCAATCAAGAATGGTTGACGGGGAAGTGTACATATATAAAAAGGCCACAAAAAATGGACTTAAGTTACAGCTACTAGAAGCAGATCAAATAGATACATATGCAGGAGAGTCCGGATTAGAACTAGATTCAGATGGTAAAGTCACAGGCTATTATTTCAAGGCTAAAGGCGGAACCGTAAAAATTGATGCAAAGTACATAATCAATTATTACAAGGGTAATAGAATATCTCAGTATAGAGGGGTATCTGAATACAGCAGATCAATCATAGACATAAAAAACTTCCAGGGATTCACTACTGCAACTATTCAGTCTTTGAGAGCTAGAGCAAACATTGCATATGTGGTAGAGGGAACAGACGTAAACCCAGAGGATTATGGGGTTACAGGTGGAAAGGACGATCAACTACAGGAGATAAATAACTCTTTTGTATTTTACTTAAATCAAGGAGAGAGTATAAAGGCTATGGACAGCTCTACTACTCCAGTGAACTATGCAGAGTTTGTAGAGTCCACAGTAAGAATGATAGCCACAGGAAGGAATATATCTTACGAGCTTGCTTTTAGAGATTTCTCCAGAGTTAACTTTTCGAGTGCTAGAGCCTCAATAATCCAGGATAACAAGAGATTCGATTCAGAGCAACAGCACATGATTACATATGTCATAGAGGACATATTTAAGACCTGGTATGAATATGAGATGCTAAACGGTAAAGAGGTAGTAGACCTCCCTGTAGTTTCATATGTCCTCCCAGTTAGAGAGTGGGTGCAACCAGACAAGGATTTAAAAGTTCTGTTAAGTATGGTTGAAAATAACTTGATGACTTTCACAGAGGCCGCGAAGTCTAGAGGTAAAGTGTATGAGGATATCTTGATCCAGAGACAAAAAGAAGAAGAGCTTTTAAAAAAATACGGACTAAAGGAAGACAATGAAACTGAATAAAAGAGAGGCCTTAGTTGGGGCAGTAAAGACGAGAGAAGGCGTTAGAGCAGAAGTTGTAGAGAATGAAGAGCTTCTTGATTTTGTCATAGTCTCAAAAAATAATGAGGGGATTCGATACTCCTGGGATATGGGTGGATTCTATATAGAGAGATTGTCAATAGAAGGGGCAAACCTAGATAAGCTTAACACCTTCTTTAAAGATCATAAGCGCGGAGTAGATGATGCTATAGGGCATGTCTCTCGTAAGTCGGTCGATGAAGTAGTGAGGGCGTCTGTCTTATTCGATGAAGATGGAAGTAGTGTAAAGAGAAAATATCTTAACAAAACACTTACTGATGTTTCTATAGGGTACTCTATAAACAAGTACGAAGTAGAAGAGAGAGAGACGGAGCCGGACATAGTGACTGTTACAGACTATGACATCATAGAGCTAAGTGCAGTTGGAGTGGGGTTCGACCCAGAGGCAAAACACGACCAAATCGGTCGCAGTGCAGATGTTAGCGCAGAGGACATTTCAGAACGTCTTTCTGAGCTTGAGAAAAAATTTAAAAAGGATACAAAATGAATGAACTAGAAAAACTTTTGAAAAGAACAAAAGATCTTGAGAAAATAGCAGAGCGCACAAAAGATCAAGAGAAAGAGCTAGTAATAGCAATGGGTAGAGTTTCTGAGCTTGAAAAAGAAAGAGATCTTAACAGTAACAAAGCAGAAGTAAAAATGGCAGAGATGGAGAGAAATCTACAGATCAGAGAAGCCGGAGACAAATTCGATGCAGGATCAGAGATGATTAGAAAGTTTGTTGATGATACAACTAAGACAGTTCAAGATTTCAAAGATGCTCTTTTGGCAGAAAGAATGGCTACACCAAACATTCCTGCAAACGTAATGTCTGAGAATGGATCAAAAGATATCGTTAGAGACATTGAAGATTCTATGGTTTTAAGATTGGGCGGTAATTTGGAAAATGTTAGAGCCGGAGCTATGAAGTTCTCAAATGCAACTTTGTCTGATATGGCCAGAGCTATGTTCAACATTGATTCTTTTGATAAAGAGGTTATTGCAGAGAGAGCTATGAAGACTGCAGATTTCCCTAACTTGCTACTAAGTGCAGGTAACAGAGTACTTAATGCAGAGTTTGAGAGCGCATTCGCATCTTACAGAACATTTGCCACAGCTATCGACGTACCAGATTTCAGAGAAAACTCTGACATTACAAGAGGTATGGGAGGAAGATTAGATAAGTACTATGAAACTGGAGAGCTAAAAGAAAAACATCTTGGAGAAGCTTCTGAGAAGTGGTCTTTGGAGTCATATGGTAACAAGTTTGTACTTACCAGAAAAATGATTATCAATGATGATCTAGGAGCATTTACTGACATGTTATCACTCTTTGGAGAGATGGCCGCACTTACAGCGAATGGTCTAGTTTTCGACATGATCCAGGGAAGAGGAGAATTTGCTAATTACAAAATGTCTGACGGCAAACCTATCTTTGACAATGCACACAAGAACAAGGGTAACTCTGCACTCGATGCAACATCTTTGGCGGGTGGAAGATCTGCTATGAGAAAGCATAAAGGATTAGATGGTGAGACAGCGTTGAATATCGCGCCTAAATATCTAATTGTAGGGCCAGATCTAGAGCAGACAGCATATGAACTTATCAACTCTACAGGAAAAGTAGAGAATGAGAAGTCAAGTGGCGTTGTTAACTTCCACCAGGGAGCTATGGAGGTCATTGTTGATGCAGAGATCCCAGGAGACTCATGGTTCCTATCTGCAGACAGAAGAGGTATCAAGGTTGGATATCTAGCAGGAACAGGAAGACGTCCAGTGCTTAAGCTGAATGAAACTACTTTGACTCAGACTACATTCGAGGGAATCTTTGATTTTGGAGTAGTTCCAGTTGACTATAGAGGCCTTTACCAGGGGAAATAATCCCCCCGGTAAACACAATAAAAATAAAAAGGACACAACATGAAAGAAGCAGTAAAGATTCAAGAGGGTGCAGTAGTAGATTATATTGCAACAGCGGTTACAGTAAACGGACAAGTCATTAAACTACCAGAGCAAATCGGTATTGCATATGATAATGCAGAAGTAGGAGAGACAATCTCTTTGGCTATCGAGGGAGTTTTTGAAATGGAAGCTAAAACAGCAGATGCTTTTGAAATGGGTACTCCAGTATTTTGGGATGCATCTGGAAAAAAGATCTCTAAAGCGGGTTCTGCTAAAGCAGGAATTGCAGTTAGCGTAAAAGCTAGTTCTGTAGCAGGAATGATCCTGGTAAAAATAGGATAACTTGATGACTTTCAAAGAGCAGATGGGTAAGGACATAGATTCTGTTTTTAAAAACTCAGATGAGTTTGCTGTATCTGCTCTTTTTAATGGAGTCTCAGTCCAGGGTCAACTTGTAGAAAAGTTCTATGATGGCCAGGGAAGCGGTGCGGATGATTTTTATACCCTCTTTTGGTGTAAATTTGATGATGTTAAGTCTATATCCAGAGGGGACATATTTATTGTAAAAGGAATCACCTATGGGGTGATAGATTACAATATAGATGACTTTGAAGACGGTATCGACATATTCCTAAATGAGGAGCTGTAATGGTATTGAAGACAACAGAAGATCAGTTCCTCCAGGACATAAAAGATATTATTAAGCCTATAGACCCCATAGCAAATGTGGTGCCTGTATCGGCCAGAACAAATACCAAATCAACCACCATAAAAACATTTAATGTTGGGATAATCTCAAACACTGAGAAGACAGAAGAGGTTTTCGATGCGATGCTAGACTTTGCAAAGAAAAATAGATTAGCAGTAGAGTATTTTGGATGGAGCCTGGCTATGGAAGATAAAACTTTCAAGACAGCGGTTCACGAGATATCTGCTAAAATACATAAAAAAGGATGCTAAAATGGCACAAACAGATTATATAACACTCTCCGGAGTAGACGGGTTTTGGACTCCATTCGTAAATGGAAAATTTGAAACAGAAGAAGCTTTTGGATTAATTGATGAGTTTTCACTGAATATCTCAGAAGAAGAGCTACAGCATATTTCTAGATCATGTGGTTCAGTTGGTCTTGCAGATAAAGTTGTTGTTAAAAAAACAGAAATTCTTGCAGATATTGTAACTCCAGAGATCTCTCCAAAGATGATTTCAAGAGCGTTCAAGGGAAAACTTACAACTACTAGCGTTCCAGCGGGAACTGTTACTGCAGAAGCTGTGGTACTTACTGTTCTTGATGTAATGTATGCACTAACAGTAGGGAATGTCTCTGCAGTTGTTGTTAAGGACGATACAGATGCTACTACCTATGTAGAGAGTACAGATTATGTTGTCAATTACAAGACTGGGGAAATCAAGGCTCTTACAGGTGGATCAATTACTGCAGGAGATACTGTACATGTTAACTTTGAGAATCACAAGTACGACTCTTGGACAATCGCGGCGTTCACTGAGAAAGCGGCTACAGGTAAGTTAAGACTAAAAGCTTGTGCTATTGAGGGTATGGATATCGAATATACATTCGAGAAGATTACTCTTAAACTGAACGGATCTTATTCTGTAGTATCTGCAGAAGATTTCGCTACAATCGCGTTACAAGGTACAGTATTGGCAGATGATCTCATTACTGATCCTAGCAAGTCAAAACTTGTGAACATCAAGGGTGATGATCTCTTTGTATAGAGAATATCCCTAGAAAAGATATCTAACGCTTAGGCGTTGGGTATTTATTCTTTACTAAAGGAAATTCAACATTAATTTATTTTAGTAAAAAATAAAAGGATATCACTTGACAAACATACCTCGAAGGAGTTTCATTGCGGAAATAGATGGGACTAAGATCAGATGCAGGGAACTTTCCATAGCATACATAAAAGAGGCTATGGACTCTGGATCAGATAATGCTACTTTGGCCTTTGAGGATTCCCTAGAAAACTTTACCCCAGACACACTAAAACTATTTGGCAATGAGACTGCAGAAGTACTCTACTCTAAAATTGTTGACTTCACATTTGAGACTACAATCACCACAAAAGAGGGGAAAGAATATGCAAAAAAATTGGGTCTTACTTTTGAAGAATTTGTAAAACTAGACAGAGACTCAAAAGTTGCTCTAAAGGGTATCCTTGATGCCAGAGACAAAAAGCCAAAAGAAGAGAACTCAAAAAAAAAGCCTTTTATAGTCGTATCTCCAAAATGATAAGATGTGGCCACCCTCGCATATTCGAGTATGGCTACAGCTTCTATTCTATATCCTCAGAAGAGCTTGACAGTAGCGACAGAATAAGCTTCAAAGAGAATGCACTGGCAGTAAGGTTGGCCGGGGCGGATGAGGAAGCCTGGAAAGATTTTTTCGCTAAAATAGAAAAAGAGAGTAAGACAGGGAGTGGGTCTGCAAAAGAGTCCACAGAGAGAAAAAAACCAAAGACCATGACTGCAGATCAACACAGAGCAGTTATTGCAAAACTGAGAGGATTATAGTATGACAAATAATGAAATAGACATCAAAATAAATGCTGAACTTGGGGACACAAATAAGCAGATAGCCAAACTCACAAAAGAACTTGAAAAGCTACAGAAAAAAGCAAATACTGGGTCTCTGGATAAGACTCAAAAAGGGTTTGATAAGACCTCACAATCTGCAGGGAAACTCACAAAAAGCCTAACAGCAATGGCTACTGCATATGTATCCCTTACTGGGATGAAAGAACTCGTAAGGATTACTGCAGAGGTGGAAGATGGGTTTATTGGAGTCGCTAAAACTACAGGACTTGTGGGGGATGACTTTGAAAGGCTAAAAGAGGGTATTAATGATCTAAGTACTGAACTGGCAGGGATGGATCACTCTGAATTACAGGCCATAGCAGAGAGTGCAGGACAGTTAGGAATAGAGGGGACAGAGAATATCCTGGCCTTTACTGAGGTTATAGCAAAAGTTGCTTCCACTACAGATCTTTCTGCAGAGGAAGCTTCCCTGGGAATGCAGAAACTGGCAAACTCATTCAAACTCCCAGGAGAACAAGTAGAAAACTTAGCCTCTGCCATGAATGAACTATCAAATACAACCACTGCCACAGTGGGGGAAATAGTTAACTACTCACAGAGAATGGCGGGAGCGGCCTCCTCTTTTGGACTGTCTACACAGGAAGTCCTGGGGTTTGCATCAACCTTTACAGACCTTGGTATAAATGCAGAAATAGGGGCTACAGCATTCAGTAAGATACTAGCAAAAATGACAACAGACACAGCACAATTTGCAGAATTTGTTGGGTTATCTATGTCTGAATTTAAAGACATAATAGACACAGAGCCAGTAGAGGCCATAGAGCTTCTGGCTAAGAAATTTGGAGAGCTAGACAAATATACGGGGAACCAACTTTTAGAGGACTGGAAGCTATCTGGGATAGGTGTAGCTACGGTAATGAGGAAGCTATCTACAAACACTGAACTTTTATCTAAAAACATAGACATATCAAACAAGGCCTGGACAGAAAACGTATCGATCCAGAATGAGTACGAAACTGCATCAAAAGGCCTAAATGCGCAACTAACAAAAATGAAAAACGGGGTAATTGTACTGGTCTCTAAACTTGGAGGGCCTTTATTGGATGCCCTTAAAGATGTAGTGGACGGAACTATGTCCTGGTATGAATCTCTATCAGAAGAAGATATCTCTAAAATGACAACGGGGATTCAAGATCTAATAGACGGGTTTACAGACCTTGGAAAAACCCTGGCTACAGTATATGACTGGACATGGCCGGATTCATTGACTATGGATGGAGCAGAAGGGTCTGGGGTACTTTCCTTCCTTAACCTCGTAATTAAGAGCTTAGGCGACATTAGCAAAATGAATGGGAAAATGTTCGATGTACTTACTCTCTCTGCAGATATAGAGGATGCCACAGAGAAAACGGATACCTTTATTGAAAGCTTAAAAAACCTATCCATAGAGTCTCTTAGTTATGATGGTGATCTATCTAAGTTGACTAAAGCATATAACGAGAACAAGGAATCGCTAACAGGACTCCTGGTAGAGAATGAGAAACAGCAAAAATGGTTCAAAAAGCAGGGGGGCAGTGATGACGCCATTCTGGGTCTAAAGAGACTGGGAGAAGAGGAAGTAAAGCTAAAGCAGAAGATTATAGACATAACTAAAGCGTATGAAGATAGAACAGCTTCTGCCAGTGATGGTGCTAAAAAGTCCCTAGAGGCAGAGAAAAAATACAATGAAAGTATAAAAGCCTTCTCTGGCAATAATCTAGACAAATTAAAAGAGAGTAACGACAAAAGAATATCTATGGCAGAAGAGACTCTTGGAAAGCTAAAGTCTGGAGAAGAGAAGTACGCAAGAGAAATAGCTAAAATACAGGAAGATCTAGCTAAAAAAATAGCAGATATAGATAAGGAACGCGCAAACAAAGTATACTCCCTAGAAAATGAAAAAAAAGATGTAGAGTATGGATCATTGGATGAATATGACGCCTACATAAAAAAACAAAGAGATGCAGAAGTTGAACTGGTAAGAGCAAAAGAGGCGTTAAGAAAAGAAGACCTTGCAAAGTTTGAAACACACATAGCAAGATATAAGTCCCTGGTAACATCTGCAGGATCTAAGGCCATAGAAACAGATGGCAAAATTAGGATAAGTGCAGATAAAGTAAAGACCTCTAAAATAGACGGTATTACTAAAACACAGGAGGCCTGGGAATCATATTATGATGTAAAAGAGAGAATGGCCACTGACTCTGCAAACAAGGAGGCCGCAACAGCAGAAGCCTCTTTGAAAAACACCAAAGCACAGATAGATGCACAGATCATATTTCTAGAGGAACTAGGGAAGTTGTACAGCAAACTGTCTGGGGAAAATATAACCCCAGACGTATCTGGTCTCCAGAAGCTATCTGAGAGTATAGACACAGCAGAAGCAAAGGCTAAAAATCTATCTGAGACTCCTCTAAAAGTATCTGTTAATACTGCAGAGATAGAGGATGCAAAGTCCTATATAAGTAACCTTGACAATATAGCCACAAATGGTATAACCCTGGACATGTACGCGGATATCTCGGATGCCAAAAAAGAGGCAGATCAGATGGTGGAATATTATAATAATATTGATCCAACATCCACCCTCAAAATCGATCCCAGGGAAGCAAAAGAGGGGATTGATACCTTTGTTAAGGAAACTGGTAGAGTCCCGGCCATAGTCACAGTAGAGGCCATAGTTAAGGACTTATACGAGAAGATGGAAAAGGCTAGACAGGATTCTGCAGTACCTATAGATCAAGTTGTTATTTTTGAAGCAAGAGTAGAGGATCTGAACGCGCAAATGTCAAAACTTGAAGAGCCTATTCATGTGATGGTAAATATAGAATCTAATATAGATGCTGTAAAGGTTTCACTGGAAGAGCTTAAGATCCCTATATCTACAAACTATCTCTTGACATATAATTTGGATGAACTAATCTCACAGAAGCAGATACTATCGGAGCCTATATCATCAACATTTACAATAGTTGATAATTATGGTGAGATAGAGGGAGACAAAAAGAAGTTAGAGGCGCCTACTGGATCAAAGCATACAATAAAAGACAATTCTAAGAAGGTTTCTGGGGACATTGATAAGCTAAAGACAGCTACCACTTCAACCCACTCCATAAAAGTAAATGACTCGGATGCTGTATCCTCTATCAACTCACTAAAGCAACCTACATCAAGTATACACACGGTCACGGTTCAAACAGTAGAGGCCTCTTCAAATGGAGGGCTTATCTCACAGAAGCTCGCAGGAGGTGGTACATTTACTGGATCTGGGTCGGTGCCTGGGTATGATGCTACAGACTCAGACAAAGTAAATGCCAGATTGACAGGTGGTGAGTTTGTGATAAAAAGACAGGCTGTAGATAAATATGGAGTAAACATGCTAAAATCAATAAACGGCATGGAGACTCCAAAGTTTTCAAGTGGTGGCAAAGTAGGAGATGTTATGCAAAACACAGAAGAGATGAGTGTAGTAAATATCAGTATAGGTGGTAAAACTTTCCAGACAATTACAGGGAAAGAAATAGCTGAGAAATTAGCCAGACACATAAACGAAGAGGAGGGGATGTAATGAGTGGAAGATTAGCCGTAAAATTGGGGTCTATAGTTTTTGATGAACCTTTGTACGTTAGAGAGTATGACAATCCAGATGAAACCCTGGCAGAGATGGGGATGAGTGCAGAAGGTACTCATATCTTCTTTGCCTCTGACATAAAGACGCCTTACATAACCCTCGAATCAAGAGGAAATGGGTGGCAGAACCAGAACACAGTAGAGGCCATAAAGACTGCCATTAAGAACTATGATCTGGAGTACATACTAGAGTTCCAGGATGGATCAACAGAGAAGACCAGAATAGCAATAGAGAAGAAGCCTTCTTTTTCTCCATTATTTGACTGCTCTATAATATACAACATTGAACTAACATTAGCTAAAATACTTTAAAGGACTTACTATGGCACTATTAACTTTTTACAAATCAACTACAGAAGATGGGGGAGCAAAAGGACAACAGCTCACAAATGGAGGGGTAGATGATCTATACCCTGCTATAGACTCCCAGGATAGACTTAATGGGAAAGTGATCCATAGGAAGATATGGTATCAAACAGACGCCTCTTCTGTCATCATGTGTACTCTTTCAAACCAGGGACAGTACAACTCATGTTTCTTCAAAACTGCATCTGGAGGAAATGATGTGGTAGGGAGCATAACAGGAAATGAGGATAGATTCGGGGCATTAGCTATTGTCTCAAATGGAACAGATTCAGTAGTTGTTACTAATAATAAAAAATGGACTTTGGCTAGAGTTGGGGATAAAGCTCACATTGGAAATGATGTTGTAGGGATCACTGCAATATCTGATAATGGGAATGGAACATCAAACATAACATTTTCCCCTGCTATCCCAGTAGCTATCCATGACGGTACTTTTTTTGCCACAGTAATAGAAGAGAATTTCACTGCAGGAACAGCAGTCCCATTCTGGACAGAAATTGATATCCCTGCTCTCTCTTCAATCTCATCAAACAGAGACAATCATTCATTTATGTCTCTATATTAAGTCACGATACCAAACAAGGAAAAGAGATGGCAGTATTTATAGAAAAGCAGATATCCCAGAGCAGTAGCGTAGGAGCCTATAATAAGGTAATTATGGAGCAGGAGTCATATGTGGTGGGGGACAACGCTTCTGTCTTCCTGCAGGCCAGCAGTGTATCTCTATTAAGCAACTATAAAACATTCTTACAGCTATCAACAGTAAAAGAGGAGCCACAGGCAATTCTTATAAAGAGGATCAATTAATGAAAAACATAACACAGCTTTTTAGAGTCACAGAGAACGGGATAAATATAACATCAAAAATAACTAGCGCGAAACTCTCACAGGGGATGGGAAAACTATACAATGTGGCTTCCTTTACCTCCTCTGAAAGGCTAGAAGATCTGAATAATATTGAAATCATCTTTGGGGACACTACTTTTATGGGGTTTGTCCACTCTTCCAGAAGAGTGTCTAAAAATACTTTTGAGATAATAGCAAGATCAAATAATGCAAAACTTACTATCCCCTTCTCCCAGAAAGAGGAAGTCCTGGAGGGAACCAAAACATCCACCCTCTTATTCCAGAAATACGAGGTGGATTCTGGAGTTGTGATAAGATCATCAAGTGCAGAGCTTGATTTTGGAATAGAATATCTAAGAAAAGGAACAAAGCTAGATGCAGTAACGGCAATAGCAAATGTTACTGGATCTGAAATATTTGATGATAATACAGCTATTGTAATAAGACCAAAAGAGCAGATAAAAATCAGAGGCAGAGACATAAATGGTTCAGATATATTTGACTTTGTAGAGGACTCTCACAGCATAGATAATAATGGCGTAGGTATTATATGGATAGGGGAAAGTGAAAAAGATGGTGGATCATCCCTGGATAGATCAAAATCTTTCATAAGAGCAGAGATAGACAAAAAGACCGGACAGATAGGGATATATGAAAATCCACTCCAGAATATTGTACATGTTGAAGGGGTACTTACCGGGGGGATAAAGAATTTTAAAGAGATAACAGAAGTAAAGTCCATAAAGTCATCTGAGTTTTTTGCAAAGACTGCAATAAGCAAGATACTGTCTGTGAAAGTAAATGGGGTAGAAGTAGGGGCTACATTTACCCTAAATACAAACAGAATAGATCTCCTGGAGGAGAGAAGAGGTGAACTGGAAGTTAAGTACATGGGGTCATATTATCATGGTATTGTATCCACAATCAAGGGAGGGTATTACTCAGTAGATGTAGTTGATCTAAAAGGAGATGTTCACTACTACCAGGGGCAAATATCTAGGGGGAGCAGTAAGGATATCGCAACTGTAGGAAATGAGAGCGTTATTATCACTGTACCAGAGGAAGCAAACTATGTAAAAGGTTTTTTCTTTACAGAAGCAGGAAATATATTTATAGATCCAATTTTTGTAGATGAAGTGGGAACAGTCGTGCCTATGGATAAAGTAATAAGAACTCCAGTACCTATCACTCTGGCAGAAACACAAAGCACTACAGCAAATGGATGGACGGGGCAAAACATAATTTTATTAATCTCTGAAATATCATCCATTGTAGGGGTGAAACATGAGGGACTGGAGATACCGTATACAATTTTGGGGCCTAGAGCCATATCAGTAGCTCAAAACTATGATAATGCTGTAGTTACCTATACTACAGTAGGATTCAAATATGAGATCCAAAGCAAGAATAAACCCGGTAAGGATATAAAGATGCTGATAAGTGAGTTATCATATGATATATACGGATATAACCCAGATGACTACAATACTTGGCCTGCAGGTTTTCCACAGCCTGCCAGAATAGATATAGCAACCTCACTGGGGGTTAATGTATCGGATGTACAAGGTTACACAGTAGACCTAGTAACCCCCTCTGGAACAACATCTACACTCTCTATAGATAAGTATGGGTTTGTATCTTTTGTAGTAGACATGGCAGGGGACTATAGGCTAGATTGTGGAACCATGATAAAAGGAGCTAAATTAGTTCTTAAAGTTTCTGGAGGATGTGATGTTTAGATTTATTATGGCAAACGGGAAGACAAAAGAGATAGAGATCCTGGGTGATTTTTATGGAGATGAAGATGTGGCCAAAGAAAAGGCTATGTCAACTTTTGTAGAGGAAGCATACAGCAAGAGAGTAATAAGCTTCTCTACATATTTAACAGACATAAGAATAGGAGAGATAATCTTCATCAATGGCAGATCTTACAAGGTAACTTCAATAGATATAGCAGAAGACCCTGTTAAGATAATTTCAAGAGTTTCTGGAGAGAGATATGAAAACTAATATTAAGAAAACGCTATACGATGCAGTAAAGTTTGAAGATGATTCAAAAAAGGCTAAAAAAAACTATGATGGCAAAAAGAAGAGAACAGCAACAAAGACTTTTACTCTTATGCCAAACTCGGTATAGATCATGGGATGTGAATACTCACTATCAGTAGAGTCTGGATGCTCTTATGAGTTAGAGGTACTAAGCAAGGAAGGATGTACATACTCTCTTGAAGTAGACAGAGGACAAAACCCACCTACTATACCTCCAGGGGAAGTTCCCATAATACAATTTGGCTTTACTGAGGTTAAAGATGTAGTAGCAATGGGGGATACTCATATTTGTATCTTAGCAATGTATAGACCAGACCTTATTACTCCTCCCTATGGAGTAGTGGCAAAGCTAGAATATGTCTCAGACATAATGTTCGGAATGGGAATAGATAGAGTAGTTCACCTGGACGCTATTATAAAACTATCAGATCACGGGGCAGATTATGATTACATGGATGGGGTTGAGGTAGCAGAAGCAGGAGACACAAATACTATTATAGCCTTCACATCAAGTTATACCCATTATTATTTTGACGGAGAAATAGACTATAAAGGGGATATGAATAAGCTGTATGAGTACCCTTTCCAGGGAAATAACGATACCCCATTTTTTGGATCAACATCATTCCAGAGTTCAGTAGATGATACTCCTACCCCTATATACATAAAAGACAAAGAGGAGGAGATAAACACCTATGTATCTCCCTCTGATCCAGAGTCTTGGGATGGAAACTCTTACTCATATGATCTAAAGTCTGGATCCAAAGATGGGTATTACAGCGAAGATCTAGAAGTTCAAACCACAGTCCGGCTATCGGATGGAGCTTCTGGCCCCTCTGAATACAGCAGGATGCATAGAAGAGAGACCGGGATAATATCTGATAACCTATGTTGCCCCATAAATGAAGTTTGCGACATTACAGACTGTACATATTCTACAGTTTGTGAGACTGACGATATAGGAACCAACTTTGAACCTCCCTGGAGTCCAACCTGTACCGGTGATACGTCATGGAGTGTAGCCAGAAGGGTAGACGCTACAGACTGGACAATAGTTGCCAGATCAGATGATGTGGCATTATATTTCAACTCCCAGTATGGATACTTATTTGGACTATATGAACCAGCAGAACTACAATGGGTAGAGCAGAATACACTTAAAAATGTATTAATACAAAACACCCCCAAAAATGAAGTTAACTCTATTCGGTATTTATGGAAAAAAGAAATCCCAGTATTCAAAAGTATCCCTATCTATAAAGTTTGTCATAGTGTCTATAAATTGTCAAAATGGGGAGGGATCATTGGATGTTCTAATATGTCAAATGGTTCAGATTCCCTTTTCACGGTAGTAGATACAGATAAAGATATTCAGTACTATTCAAAAAATAGTCACGGTACAATATGCTATGAAATGTTTTATTATTGTGAGAATGGGAAGCTTAAGCAAAGTCTAATAAGTGACATGTCTGGATCTCCAACATGCGCCTAAGTTATTCACACAAAAGGTAAAAAATGGGGAAAAAGTGGAAAATCGCGAAACGATACACTCCCCATACCATTGTATTACTGCAACAGTTTTGTCCAAAATGGCCACATTCTGTGCTTTTAAACAGTATAAAAAAATGAAAGTTGTAAAAAAGGTGTAAAATCGGATGTTTTTGCCTACTCACAAAAAACAGCATGTGAATAACATGTGAATAACTTATGTGAATAACTTTCCTTAGTCTACTTAAATAAAACAACCAAAGATGTAAAAATACAAGAATAAACAAAAAAAATAACAATAAAAAAGGGGCCACAATGCCTGCATCAATTACTGGAAAAACACAAAACTGGTTTACACCTAACCCATTAATGTCTAAAACTATCACAGCAGGAGAAAGCATAAAGGTATCTAAGATATCTGCTATTTTTTGTACGGATGCCTCTGGAACTGGGATAGATGTAAAGGTAACTTTGCAAGGTTTTGGAACACCTTTCCCAATTCCTGCAGGAACCTCTCTTGGAATAGATTCTGCAGTAGATGAGATCTCAATAGATACTGCATGTACTCTTTTTGCAATGGGTGGAAAATAAAGCAATGGCTAATATCCTAAAGCCACTAATCCCGCTATTCCCAAACTCCCCTTCTGGGAGCAGTAAATCATCCCCTTCTCCTATCCCAACAACTCCTCCGAAAGTAATATCCTCTGTAATACTTAACGACAAGAGAGACGGTATACTTGTCACATGGGACATGAATATGCAGGCTATTGGGGATATACATGACTGGATTAATATAAAAATAAATAGTAATTTCGAGGGTTCTGTTATTGCAGTAACCGTAAACCCTAGTAATAGGAAGCAGACAGCCTTGGTTCTGGATCGTGAGATATTATATGGGGATGCAGTAGAGTGGATTTATTCCGACGGATCTCTTATTGGTAGTATAAGAGGAGAGAATGGAATAGAGGCACTCCCTGGGACATATTCTACTGACGTTCAAATACTTCCAGATAAATTTACTGTGGCCATGAGCCAGACAGGGCAAACTAATCCAACTATGTTTACTGGAGTTAATGCTGATATCCCTTATGATCCAGAAACCTCTCCTACCTGTACAATAAGACCTCCAGGAGAGGGGATCACAGTAGGAAGTGTCCTTATAGAGACCAACGATGAGATCACTGGAGTACACTGGAAAGGAAATAATGACATTACTCACATTTATATGTTAAATGCAGAAACAGTAACACACTTTGAAAGTGGGAATGGTGCAAACCCAGGATCTGCCCCAACCTGGGCTATCTGTGATAACTGTCTTGAATTGCGAGAGTTCTCATGTGCAAATGTCTCCCCTGGTATGAAAAGTATTGCCCATGCATGGAAAGGATGTAGAAACCTAACCAGTTTTAACACAGGGTTCCTATCTCATGTAACAGAGGCCTATAGAGCATGGTATGAGTGCAGGAGGATTGTAGCGTTCAATGCCTCTGGACTCTCTTCCTTGATCTCTGCAGAGGATACCTGGTATGGTAACTTCTATCTGGAGTCTTTTGATGCCTCTGCAATGACATCATTAGTTATGGCGCAATGGACATGGCAAAACTGTATAGTTATGAAATCTTTTGACGCTTCTGGACTAACCTCTGTAACAAATGCTTTTAAGGCGTGGTATGGATGTGTAGAACTCCTAGACTTTGACACTTCTGCGCTGACTAAGGTAACAGACGTCTCTTCTAGTTGGTTTAGATGCCCCGCATTAAAGTCCTTCAATGCCTCTGGACTAACCTCTATAACAAAAATAGCAAATTCATGGGATGGATGTCATGAACTTATCTGTATCGGTGGGACTCTTGATACTACATCATGTACAGTCAAGACAAAAGCATTCTTTGAGTGTAATAAACTAACCTCTCCAGATGCATCAACACAAACACAATTAGTATCTACAGCAGGACTCTCCTGGACAAACCCAGGGCAGTGTCCCCCTGCACAAAAGAAGTTCAAATCAATAGTCTTTGCCTCTAACCAGGCGGATGCTGTACCTACTATGTTCTCTGGAGTAAGTGCAGATGTATCGGTTGATCCTGTCACTACTCCCACAATTTCAATAGCAGATAATGGGGATGGATCTTGGACAGTAGAGACAGATGATGAGATCACTGGAGTACACTGGATGGGTAAAAACAGTGTTACTAAGATCAACATAGTAAATGCAGAAACAGTGACACACTTTGAAGATTCAAATATAGGTAATGTTACCCTATGGACTGTATGTATAAACCTACCTTTATTAACTGATTTTGAGTGTAGTAACCTGTCTTCTGAAATGAAGAGTATTTCGATGGGATGGAAAAATTGTCCTGCCCTGGAGACATTCTCTATAAAAGGCAGTAATGGTATTATCCAGGCTAAATCGGCCTGGGAAGACTGTATCGGATTAACATCATTCGATGCTTCTGCTCTTGGATCTCTAGTGATGGCAGAGAAGGCATGGACTAACTGTAAAGAGTTAACATCATTCGATGCTTCTGCCCTAACCTCATTAGTAAATGTAAAAGAAGCATGGATGTCTAACTTCAAGATGGTATCATTCGATGCTTCTGGATTAACCTCCGTAACTCATGCAGACAGCGCATGGAAATTCTCCGGGCTTCTATCTTTTGATGCATCCACTATGTCATCATTGCTTATAGCAGTAGATTCCTGGCGCAGTTGTGAGGACATAACATCATTTGATGCTTCTGGCCTAACTTCACTGGAGAATGCTACCGAATCTTGGTTCGGATGTACAGCATTAACATCATTCGATGCTTCTGGATTAACCTCTGTGACTCATGCAGATAGAGCATGGGATGGGTGTATAAAAATGACATCATTCAATGCCTCTGGGTTAACCTCCGTAGAGCATGCATATAGATCGTGGCATGAATGTAAGGCACTAATATCATTTGATACCTCTGCATTAACTTTATTAACCTCAGTGGCAGAGACATGGACTCACTGTGATTCACTAACATCATTCGATACCTCTGGTTTAATACTGGTAGTAGATGCAGTTTCTGCCTGGTCTTGGTGCGGATCGTTAACATCATTCGATGCCTCTGGATTAAGTGAAGTGGTAAACGTAAAAACTGCCTGGTATAACTGCCTGGAACTCATAGACTTTGACACTTCTGCTCTGACTAAGGCTGAGGACATAAATAGCTCATGGGAAGGGTGTACAAAGATGACATCATTCAATGCTTCTGGTTTAACTTCCATAAAATCTATGTCCCGTTCTTGGTACAAATGTCATGAACTTATCTGTATCGGTGGGACTCTTGATACTACATCATGTACAGACAAGACAAAAGCATTCTTTGAGTGTAATAAACTAACCTCTCCAGATGCATCAACACAAGCACAATTAGTATCTACAGCAGGACTCTCCTGGACAAACCCAGGGCAGTGTCCTTCTTTACAAAAGAAGTTCAAATCAATAGTCTTTGCCTCTAACCAGGCGGATGCTGTACCTACTATGTTCTCTGGAGTAAGTGCAGATGTATCGGTTGATCCTGTCACTACTCCCACAATTTCAATAGCAGAT
>Ga0256824_10000150_pt1 | contig 24815 bp, 20 predicted proteins | sample CV67metaG_FD_191570 | JGI IMG/M metagenome (GOLD analysis project Ga0256824, IMG submission 191570) | Hydrothermal vent microbial communities from East Pacific Rise, Pacific Ocean - CV67 | ecosystem: Environmental > Aquatic > Marine > Hydrothermal vents | place: Pacific Ocean: East Pacific Rise...
AACAAAAGAGGAAGTAGCTTCAGTGAAAACCGTGTAGCTGAGAGGAAAAAGAGAAGCAAAGCCAAAAAAGTGGGAATAAAAAAGAGTTCCAAGTAGTTATGATGCTCTTTGGTTAAGCCATGTTCTAAAACTTTTTGTTTCTCTATCCAGTTTTGTATCTTAGAGACAGTATTCTCAACACCCTCAAAAGATATTAACGTTCCCAATGCCCCCACAGAGCTGTTAAACTTAGAGACCACAATATGCCCTGCTTTGTCTTTTAGTATCTCTCCATCTTTTCCTACAATGGTTGAACCCCTCTGTGTTGCCATGGCAATGAACAAAACTTTTATGTTGGACTCTTTGGCAAAATTCACCAAATCTTCACCAACAGGTTCATCGCCTCCATCGGTAAAGAGTATTAGCTTCTTCTCTTGGTCAGGAAACTGAGCCACCTTTTCTAAAAGCTTTTTAAGGCTCGTCCCCTTGGTTAAAATAAACTCACTTTTCATACTATCAAGTGCCAACGCTACCAACTTATGGTCAGTGGTGGAGGGGGAGAGTAGCAGAGGATTTGTGGTAAAACCTATAAGTGATATTTGGTCATATAGATTGACCTTTAACAACTCTTTAATGCTCTCCCTACTCGCCATAGCCCTAGAGGGTTCAATATCCTCTCCATTCATAGAAGCAGACAAATCTATGGCAAGTATAATGGAATGAGCTGGAAGATTCTCTTTGCTAGAGCTTTCAAAAATTACAGGTCTGGCTATCGCTATAACCAAAAACAGTAAAGCAAACCAACGTAGATACTGTTGCAAAGTTTGTTCTCTGTTTTGTCTAAAAATATAAACAGCCAAAGGGAAAAGAAGCCATAAAAAGTAAGCATTTAAAAAACTCATATACTCTCCTCATATCGCCAGAGTAAAAAGAGCAGACCCAACATCGCCAAAAAGAGAGGGTAAGTAAAATAAACCTCTTTATTAAAGTACTGCTCCGAACGGATAGCACTGGGTTCTAACTCTTCTATATTTTTATAAACTTTTTCTAGTTCAGATGAGTTTGAAGCAAAGAAGCTCTTACCCCCTGACTCTTTGGCAATGGTGTTTAATAACTCTTCATCATAATCACCCTTTTTACCTATCCCTATGGTATAGACCTTAACCCCTCGCTCTTTGGCTAAGGTTACGGCTTGGTGTGGTGAGCTTTTCCCTGCATTGTGTTTTCCATCGGTTAGAAGTATAAGCACTTGAGACACAGCTTTTCCACCCTCAAGGGTACGTAGCCCTTGTATCAGTGCATCACCTATGGCTGTGCTTGTTCCTGCTATCCCAACATCGGTCATAAGGTAAAACATCTCAGAAAGAGCTTTCAGGTCATAGGTTAAAGGGGACGCAGAAAAAGCATAACTCCCAAAGACTACCAAACCTATGTTGTCATCGTATCTTTTGGCTATAAATGCTTTGGCTAGGGTTACAGAGATTTCATACTTGTTTTGAGTTTTATCACTTTTATTAAAACCACGCTCTGCCATAGAACCACTGGTGTCTAAAAGCAAAACCAAATCACGACCTTTTTTTTCTGATGCTAAAGAGGAGCTGTAAGAGAAAGGGGAAGCCAAGGCAATGACTAAAAGTGTATAGATAATCATGGTTAAAATGAGTAATTTATCCCAAGAAAAACTCTGTTTGGGTAGCCACTCTGGTTTGGAAAAGTAGAGCGTTTTTACTTTTATTTTACAAAGTACAAAACAGGGTAACAGTAACAGTAGAAGCAATGCTTGTGGGTATAGAAATGAAAATTGTGTCATTTAATCCATACCCAAAACATAAAACTTATCGTTTACTTATAATATGATTAACAATTCTATAACCATGATTTAAAGCAATGGCAATACTTCCACCTGAAGCAAATGCGATATCACCAGCTACATACAAGCCTTTTAATTCAGCTTCATAGTTTTCATTAAAAATCGGTTCACCCTTCTCATCGAGAGTAAAACCACAAGCCTTTAAAAAGTCTTTTGGGGTTGTTCCACCGATGGCATAAACAGCTCTATCATAAAACTCATGTGTTCCATCGGTATAGTTTATCCGTAATTGACCATGTTCACTCTCGACACTTTCAATGTCGATTCCAAGCTTTAAAGAAACACGTTTATCTTTGGCATACTCTTGTATCATCTTTTGATTGGTTGGATTTGGTCGAGTTAAATCTCCCCGTCGATAGGTGAGTATTACTTCATTGCTATCACTCAGTTCACAAGCATACTCTACAGCAGAATCACCACCACCTATCACCAATACCTTTTCTCCGTTACCACATTTGTCTAAATTGTAACCCACTTGTGGACGTAAAGAAGCAGGAATCTTATAGTTTGGCTTGTTTGGTTTACCCATACGACCAATACTCACAATCACATTTTGAGACTGAAAAGCACCAGCACTGGTTTCAACGGTAAAAACATCTTCCACTTTAGTAACTTTTTGAACTTCACAGTTAAACTTACTGTCTATTAAATCATCGTCAAGGAGATGGTCAAAGTAGTCTAAGGTACTCTCTTTTGTCCCATCTACAAACTCTACATTACCTTCAAGCTCTACAGCTTGACCTTGCCAATCTTTGTCCACCCGTTTTTTATCTTTATAGAACTTACGAATGGTATGGGAATGATTGTTTGTCTTTTCAATAAGCAATACTTTTTTAAGTCCCAACTCTTTTGCTTCAACCACAGCACCAATGCCCCCTGGACCTCCACCTATAATTATTAAATCATAAACTATATCCATAAGATTTTCTCCTTATTTTTAAAGTCTACCATTGTACCAATATTTATAATGAATAAATAAAAAAATTTAATAAAAAAGTCAAATCCAAATTATCCGTCTATATTTGTCACAAAAAATAACTTTTAAATAGTTAAATAGTTAAATAGCTAAACTTTTTATTTTTTTTGCTTCAAATACAGCTCTACCTGCATTCAGTTTACCATAAGCCCGTTTTTTATCAAATCCATCTGTTTCATAGTCAGCATCACTATCTATACCTACATGGGTGGCAGTAGCGGTTAAAATTTTTCGTACTTGTGCTGGTGTAATCTCAGGATTAACAGCATACATCAATGCCACCACTCCTGCCACCACAGGTGTAGCAAAACTTGTTCCATCCATAAAACTGTAGTTTTCATTGACCAAGTCTAGCCCATTACTGCTACCTTTTTCACCCATATCATCAAGTCCTATCATTCCAGATGACTCTTGGGTATCTCCACCAGGGGCGATTAAATCTATATTTTTCCCATAGTTAGAGTAAGAACCCACATCATTTAACTCGGTACTCGCACCCACACCGATAACCCATTCCACTTCAGACTCATCATTTAACCCTTTACTGTCTAAAGAGGTCCCCTCATTTCCAGAGGCAAATACCACGGTAATTCCTGCATCGTAAATTGACTTTAGTTCAGCTACAACCACCTCGGAAACATTTTCTGTTCCCCAACTACAGCTGATCACTTTTGCCCCCTGTTTTTTAGCATACTCAAAAGCCCGTACCACATAGGCATCATCTTCAATCTCTTGTCGAATAGCGATAAGTTTTGACTCAGGGGCAATACCCACCGTACCTTTTCCATTAACAGGAGCTACAATAAACCCTGCACAACTGTTTCCATGTGTCCCCTCTTCGTTTGTACCTTTAACATTAGTACTTTCATCATCTGCATTATATGTGATGTATATATTTGACTTCAAATCTTCATGAGTCACATCTGCACCATCATCAATCACAGCTACTTTTACCCCTGCCCCCATGGTTAGCTTCCAAGCTTCTGTGATGTTTATGTCTGCATTTTTATGGACAGTATACCCTTTGTCATTAAGTATACTGTCGGCTGAATTGATATGCCAAGCATATTTATAATAAGGCTCTTTTTTAACCAAATCAGGGTTTGTATGAGAAAGAGATTGAGTGTTGTTAGACTCTTTTACAGGTTCTTTTCCAATAACAGTCTCCTCCTCTTTAGGGACAGTTGTTGTCGTATTTTCTTCCACCAAACTATTTTCCATAGGGCTAACTTCCGTAGGTGTATCTTCAATGAGTGCAGGAGAAGAGGTATGAGGTGAACCCTCACCACAAGCTGTAAAAAGCAACGATGCCGTAACCAAACTAAGGGTTATTAAAATTTTTCTTTTCATCATTATCGTCTCTTTTTTGTTTTAATAAAATTGGGATGAGCAATCTCTATCGCTTCATCTTCATAAAGCTTTTGGGACATCTCAAATACATTTTTATCTTCTGAAACTTTCACCAAGAAAATTTTATCTGAAAGAGCAGATACAGAATCCAGTTCATATTTAGCAAGAACCTCTTTACACCCTTTCGCGACAACACATTGAAGTAAAATCTCATTTTTTACCCCAAGTTTACGACCTTCAGCATTTTTATAATAACTTACATCATTACTGTTTTCTCTTTTTTCCTTTACTTTGCTTAACTCAATTTTTTTACCATTTTCATAGTAAAAATCACTTGCACAACCTACCATGGTGAGTGCCACTAGGGGCATTAAAAGTTTGATTTTCATTTTCTATCCTTTCTTGTTATAAAAGTATTATAAAATGAAAAAATGACTTTTTAATGACCTTTGTAAAAAAAATATTATTTTTAATTTTTAAGTTTATTAGAAAAAATTCTACTCCCTCTCCCAACTCTCTTCCTCTTCCATATCACACTCCATATCACTGTCACAATAACGGGTAGAGATATGTTCACCTTCCCCATCAAATAACTCTTTTTCCTTAAAAATCAACCCTTTGTACTCTCCAATAAAGAGTAAATACCCACCATCGCTAGAGAGAATACCTTCCGTTGAAAAAGAAGATTGTTCAGCTTCTCCATCGAGATAATCTAACATCTTGTTTTCAGATTTAACCTCGTAGTATCTCTCTTTATCACCTTTTTTGACAATATTCAATTTTAAATCATCACTGCTATTTGTCTCTTTATTAAAATAAACATCATCTATCTCAATCTCTTGCGTTCCGTCAGCTTTTATCTCGTAAGCCAAATCCAATAACAATGCCTCTTCCTTTGTCTCTTCGTCATACAAAGAGACCACTCTTTTTTTATCTGCTGACCACTTAATGGTTTCGGTTGCTAACTCTGTCTCTATAAACGTATAATCAAGTTTTATCTCATATTGATAGGTTTCAGTTAAAGGATATTTTTTAAATGCCACCTTACCAAACACTATCTCATCACCTACCATAAAATTGCTGTCGTTAATCTCTTTAGACAAATTTTTATCTATGGTAAAAGAGAGGATATCAGCCTCAATAACACAAGTGCTATTAAACTCAAAGGCTTTACACTTACTATCAATCTCATCTATCACCTGATTGATAAAAAGCAAACTCTGTTCCAGTTTCAGAACATTCTCTTCCACTTGTGCCACATCCTCTTTTAAAAAGGTATACCCCAAACTTTTATTTTCATTGACTTTTCTTAAACGTGCTGTTCTCTTTTGCTTCTCACTTTTCAGCTCTTTTGGCATCTCCATCGAAACCTTTTGAGGAGCAGATAGATTCACTTTCTCTTCCTCTTTAGGGTTTCCCATCATTCCACACCCCCAAATAGCCCAAATCACCATAAGCCCTATCAATCGTGTTAACATCTCTTCTCCTTTAATAGAAATCTTGCAAAACTTTTTGGAATCGGAGACTTTAGTCCCGAACAAGACGAGGCTAAAGCCATCGTTTCCAAGTTTTGCAAGAACTTTAATTTTACTTAGACTATAATAGTATAATATCAATAACCTAACATAAAAAAATGTCCAAAAGATGTCCATGAATATAGAAAACCCAAAATATACCCTACTTTATATAGAAGATGAAGCACCCATTCAGATGGTGACCTCCATGTTTTTAGAACCCTACTTCAGTGAAATATTTGAAGCCTCTAACGGTATAGAAGCGATGGAACTATATGAAGAACAAAAACCTGATGTGATTATCACCGATATTGAGATGCCAAAAATGAACGGTTTAGAGTTTTGTAAAAAACTGAGAGAAAACGATAAAACCACACCCATTATTATCACCACAGCGTACACAAGTATAGAGTATCTACTTGAAGCTGTTAGTCTAAACCTCATCAAATACTTGGGAAAGCCTCTTAAAGAGGAGGCTTTAGTGGAAGCCCTAGAGACCTGTTTTGAGCAGTTAGAATCAGAAAACCCTTCGGTGGTTCAACTTAGCGAAACTTTATATTATGATACCTTTAATCAAACGCTCTCCTCTTCCGATAAAATTATCACTATCCCCTCTTCACAACGGCTCTTTTTAAATATCCTTATCAAAAACAAAAATAGAGTGGTCAACTATAGTGAACTAGAGTATGAGATTTGGTATGACAAAGTGATGACAGCCGATAGCTTACGTACCTTGGTACGAAAACTACGAAAAGTGGTAGGGAAAGAGGTGATAGAGAACATCTCAAAAACAGGATATAAAATCAACCTCTATGGATAGAACCCTTAAAATAAAACTCTTTTTTATCGGTCTTTTTGTACTTCTTTCACTCTTCTCGTTTCAAGAGCAGTTTAGCAAAAGTATCGAAACACTTTACCATTTTGACAACATGCGATTTTCGGTGGTTCTCCTTACCTTTGGGATTATTGTCACAGCAAGTATTTACAACCTTTCCTTTTACTTTTATATCCGTAACAAACAATACCTCTACTATGGTCTGGCACAGCTATCAACACTTGTGATGTTGGTGAGTTTAGATGCCATTATCATCTCCCCTTTCGATGAACTCTTTGGTTTTAAAAGCCACTTTGTACTTGACATGAGCAAAGCGTTTGTACTCCTTTTCTCTATGCTCTTTATACGGGAGTTTTTAAAAGGCTATACCCTAGAGAGGGTTAACCAAATTATCAAGGTTATTGTTTATCTTACACTATTTGACATGCTCTTGGCTCTCTTTTTGTCTTATACTATTTTTACAACCCTTGTCCCTATTTTTATCCCTATTTGGTTGGTTTTAAGTGAAGCCTACCGAAGCATTGAGGAGAAAGATACCCCCTTGTATTTTTTAATTATAGGTTGGTACATCACCATTGGGGTCTCTATTGTTATGTTTGTTGGGTTTATCAAAATGACAGGGATTGTTTTCCCTTTTATCCATGTGGCATTTGCTTTTGAGTCTATCTTTTTATCTTTGGCTATCTCCTACAAGTTTAAGCTGGTGGAAGAGAAACAAAAAACCCAACAAGCCCTACTCCTTCAACAGTCACGACTTGCCAGTATGGGTGAGATGATTTCCATCATCGCCCATCAGTGGAGACAACCGTTAAACTTTCTCTCTGTGGTACACATGAACCTCAACCGTATGCACAAAGGGGACAAGAAATCAAAAATGCTCATCACAGAAGCAAACAAGCAAATAGAGTATATGTCCAACACCATTGATGGTTTTAGAGACTTCTATAACCCTTCAAAAGCCAAAGAGGAGTTTAGTGTCAAAGAGGCTTCACAAAATGCTCTTCAAATAGTCTCCCATTCCTTGAAAACCTCCAACATAGAGGTGATAGAAGATTTTGAAGAGGATACCTTTGTTTATGGTAATAAAAATGAGTTTGAACAGGTAATTTTAAACCTCATTAACAATGCAAAAGATGCGTTTATCGAAAGGGAAATATCATCCCCTTTGATTGAGATAACAGTAAAAGATAAAATGCTAACCATTCGAGACAATGCAGGGGGGATTAAAAAAGAGAACTTAGAGAAGATATTTAACCCTTATTTTAGCACCAAAAAAGAGAGCGATGGTATCGGACTTTATATCTCTAAAATGATTGTAGAGCAAGAGTTTGGTGGTGTCTTAAATGTAAAGTCAAACAGTGAAGGTACAACATTTACCATTATATTATAAACACTTAAATCGCACTCTCATACAACCAAGCACCATCAACCTTTAAAAATCGGCTCTTCTCAACCATCTCCCCTGAGCTAAGTTTTGCTTTAAAGGCAACAAAGGATTCCTCTTCACCCTCTATAAATTCTAAAATCTCTAAACCTAAAAAGTCAGTATTGAAAGAAAAAGTATCAATGCTCTTTTTCCACTCTTTACTGTTTTTTGTAAAGTCACTATTACTAGGGTGCGTTGTTTTTACAATATAAGCACTATTCCCCACAGCATAAGCAGAATATCGCGACTTCATTAACAAAAGAGCTGTTGGAGCTAAAGCCCCTTTGTGGTATTTGGAGCAACATTTTTTATATTTAACCTTAGACCCACAAGGGCATAAAGTGTTGGAAGTTATTTTTTTCATAAAGTATTATACATAAAAGTGAAACTTTTTATTCATCTAAGCTAAAAATTGTTGACTAGTGTTGAAATAAAATTCACTTTTCATTACTCTTATAGTAGTATAGTAAATCATAAATAGATTTTAAAGGAAAGAAAATTATGAAACTTATTAGCTCAATTATTTTACTTTTTATCATGTGGGGATGTGAAAGTAAAACAGAAATTGTAGAACCAAGAATAACTAGAGTAAACCAAGAGGTATTCGTACCAGAACAAGAAGAGGTTGAAGTGGTACTTGAAGCGCAAGTTGAACCTGAAACTCAAGAAATCTCTCCTATCATTGAAACTTCCCATGTCATTCAACCTACAAAAAACATAGAGATGTCCCCTGTCATTATTGATGCACCTCCTCCTCAAATTAGTAGAGAAACCACTTACAATACAAAACCAACATATAGATCAGAAGTAAAAACAATAAAAGAGGAGACAAAATTACTCTCTATAAAAAGAGATGTTCCAACTTCATGTCAAATGTGGACAGATGGTTGTAATACCTGTACCCGTGCAGGAAAACGGAAAGCAAATTGTACAACATATAAATGTCAAAGTAACATTAAGTTTTCTTGTCTTCAATGGAATTAAAAGAGAGATAAAAGTGATTGATTAGAAAAGAGGAAGTTTTATGATTGTATCATGCTCTAAAGTTAGAGCATGATGGTTGGTTAATTATAATTTGATAACAACGATACCTATTTTTTCTAGTTTAGTTTCTGGATAAAAAAATAGTTTGAGATATAGTTTGTTGAGTAGTTTTGCCATGTCGATTCCTTAGTTCTTTTTTAAAGATATATAGTAACTTTTTATTTTAGTTTTGTCAACCATTTCCCCCATTTTTTTCTATATTTTATAAATTATAAAGAACAATAGGGAACAAATAAAATAATTTTTCTTTTTTTTATGAAATTAGATAAAAATTCTTTGTTTTTTCCGTTACAATAGTCTTATATTAAATCAAAAATGGACAAACATGACAGAGGAAGAAATCATAGAAACTTTAAAATCTCATTATCCAAGAGAGATAAGAAAACAGTTAATAAAGACTTTACTACAACAAGAAAAAAATGATGAAAAAGAGAAAATAGAACAACAATACAAAATAATAAATCAAATTTTTTCCTATGTGTTAAAAGAGTCTAACTGGGAAATGGGGAAAAACTCAAAAAATTGGGACAACAAGCCTCTAACCATTATGTACAAAGTGTTTCCACAAATTGATACAACAAAGTGGTATGAAGCACAAAATATTTCTGCCTCTCATAAAATTGATATTATGATGAAAGATTCAGAGAATTCATAAAATTTAATCAAGGTCTAAATTTACCTTAAAATAAGGAAAAAACTTATGCTGAAAACACTTATAGTGATACTTGTCCTTGTTATTCTACTCGCTATTGGATTAAATATAGACTTCTCCAATCCCCCCTCTTCTACCATAGAAATACCTCAAATTAAAACGCAAAAAGAGAGCATGAAAATAGAGAAAAACGATCCAATTCTCCCTAAAAAACAAATAATAAAAACATCTCTTCAAGAAACAGACAATAACTTAAGCAATGAAGTTCAAGCTCTTTTTATTAAAGCAAATAACTATTTTCAAAATAGCTTAGATGAAGAAGCACAAAACACTTATTCACTTATCATTAAGAAAGTTCAAGACAACAATCAAACAAAGTTTTTAAAATATTTTGCTGAAGCTTACAAACAAAAGGCTTTTCTTTTTAAAATTTACCCCACCTATGATTCAGATTCAGCCATAGAGATGTTAGAATTCATTGTTAAAAAATTTGAAATGGCTGAAGAATTTGAATTAATAGAATTTTATATTAATGCAAAAATAGAACAGGCATATCTTCAAACAAAAGAGGATAGCTTAGAGACCTATGATCAACTTCTCAATAAATTTAAAAATCGAACTGAACCCTACTTTAAGAAAAAAATTGAAGAACTCCTTTTAGCCAAAAGCTTTGCACTTATGGGGGAAGATGATGATGAAGCGATGGAGATACTTGATCAAATTATCAATAAATATCAAAAATCAGGAGAAAAAAAACTCCCTGACACCATAAAATTTTCTATTTTAAACAACATTGAACTCGCTATCATTACCAATAATGATGACAGTAACTATAGAGAACTCGCCGACACCTATATGACTGACTCTCCTGATAAAGAACCTCTCCTTGATATGTTAAACATTATTAGAAATTCGCAAGACCTAAACCAAGATGAAGCCTTAAAAACATGGCAAGAGAAACATAACAGTTATCATTTTCCTGATTGGAGTTTTGATGAGCTAAGAAAATGGGCATATAGAATAGAGGATAAAGAGACAAAAGAGAGAGTTTCCCGATATATTGATATATTTGAAAATCATAAATATTATATCTCATCAACAAATACAGGTGTCACCTATACCGATACAGAAAGTGCATCTGAAAATAAAAGCTCTGATTCTGTTACTATTGATTCTTCGGAATACACGCCTCCTGAAAATGAGGAAGTTGATGAAACAAAACCTGAAGAATACACAGACCCCTATAGCAACAATGATACACCTGTAGTCTATGAAGACGACCCTTATGCAACAGCAACAGAGGATGATACACCTACTACTACGTATGAACCTGACCCTTATGCAAATGATATACCAGTAATTTATGAAGACCCCTATTCCAATGAAGAAGGTGTGAGTTACGAACCTGTGGAGCATTGAAATTTTACTTCTAATCGCGCCACATTTAAAATGTGGAGCGAAGCAAATTATAGGATTAACAACCTGTAGGCTCTTAAGAGATTTTTCATCTCAAATCAATATAGGCTTATCGCGTAGGGTCGGTTCACCGACCATTAGATAGGCATTCATATAGGTTTGTGGTCGATAAATCGACCCTACGAACCCAAAGCCCAAAATATAGAGAGGCTAAAGCCGTCGTCTCCACCAAACCAAGCCCATTATCACAAGTAATAAAGGTAATCCAACCTGTACCCAAGCCGAAATACGTACTGTTTTATGAACGATGTCATTATGAAATTCATTGTCTATCTCTAACCCTGTCATGTTTGCCACATGGTTCATGGCTGAAATAGCCAAATCACCATCAGGTATGCTTTGGTGACATGAAAAACAGATACCTCGACGGTCAAGTTTGGCTCGTGACTCAGCACTCAGTGGGTTGGCTAATCTCCAATGGTTATCAACCGTTTGTACCTGTGTTCCATTCTCATCTATCATCACCGAGTAGTCATGTTTTAGGTTTGGAATCGCAGGAATCTGCTCATCGGTCTTTTTAGGAAGCACTTTTCCGTCTGCTGTCATAAGGTCTATAATGGCTGTTTTACTTTGGTCTCCAAAATATTTTCCACCGTTGATTCCCATACCCAAAGCTTTTTTAGAAGTATGACAACTCTCACAAGTTCGTGATTTTTTACTAATGGTGTGAGGGTTCACTTGTGACATAGTGATGGCATTTTGCCCCTCTTCCCCTGCCCCTTCTACATTGGGAATTTTTACAATATGGTTTTGAAGCAACGCTTTTCCCTCTTTACCTATCACTGTAATGGTCACCTGACACCCTGGAATAGTAGGGGAAACCCTCCCCTCTCCATTTTGACTTAATGCTGGATTTTCCCAACGTAAGTAGCTACGAGTTTCGGTTACTTTCCCATCGACCAAGAAATCTTTTAAGGTATCTTCCCCTGTCATACCATGAACATCATGATGTTTAGACGCTTTAAGGTAGTCAGGGTTCTGTTTCCCTTTTGAATAGTCTATTTTTACATGACAACCATAACATTGAGGAGCCCATGTAGCATGACAAGTATAACACTCTAGTTTGTCGGTGTGGGCTTCTATTTTGTCCATCGCTACAAGGGCTTTTTTAGAGAGTTTTTTGTTCTCTTTTAGAAACTTTAACGGCTTAAGTTCAATATCTTTTCCTGACGCTAAATGCATCATGATTTTGTCACCATGACGTACAACTTTGGTGAGTGGGTTTCCTCTCGCACTGAGTAAAAAACCATCCCCTTGGTCTTTAGGAATCGCACCTTTTTTCAAGTACTCAGCTAAGGTCTTGGTTGTCCCTCTGGCTTTCCCCTCTTTTGGTTTGGTATCAAACTCATCCGAATAACCCAGTGGCAATTCCCATGGGTACTTTTTGGTTGTACCATGACAATCTTGACACTCTATCTCTACAGCTCCTAGGTTTGCACCTGTCATAAAACCATCGCCATGCATGTCGTTAGAGGTATGACAATCTTGACAAAGCATCCCTTTAGAGTAATGTATATCTTCGGTAAGGTGAAGATAACGCTTGGTATGTAGTTTGGGCTGACCATTCCCTTCGGCATCGAAAGTTGACTGATATTCTGTCTCCATAAGCCCTTGATAACTCACCCCTATACGCTTACCACGGTTATGGCAAGTGGTACAGGTCTCAACAGGTACACCTGAATAATGTGTCCCATGAATGTTTACTTTTACTTTTCGTGAAGACTGAATTTGATGAGTCAATATATGCCCTGCTTTGTCGTGTGGAATTTTACTGTCATTTCCTTCGTAGAAACCTTCATTTGAATAAGGGATATGACAAGAAGCACAACCCATTCCACGAAAATCACCCCTTCGTTTTCGCCCTTTTCCCCCTGTATGACAACGTAAACACTCTTGACGTAAATAGGTATACACAGATAAAAGTGGGTCTTTCTCTACCTCATCAGCTGTTGGTGCTAGGGAAATCTCATGTGATTTTTTTGGAAAAGCTTGTGGCTCTTTTTTTGAAAGCTCTTTCATGTACGCTTGGTACGTTTTTGTCCCCAAACGCTCATGGGTATTGTTGGAGTCATAATTTGACTCGGTATGATTATAACCATCTGACTTACCAAACGACCACAATGCCCCATGAATCTTTCCTGCTTCGGTATTCATAAGTGAGTTCCACTGAGCTTTCACTTGCTCCTCATGACACATACCACAAGTGTTGATGTTTATCCATTGGCTGGTAGGACTTGGGTAAAACTCTTTTGGTCCTTTATTTTTTAGAAAATATTCCAATGTTCCAGAGTGAGAAATATTTTTATCATCTGTTTCAGGATTTCCCCCATGACAAACCACACAATCATTCCCTTTTGCCCCTGCCTTTTCTGCTACAGAAAAAATGGCTTTCATCATTTTTGAGTTATGGTCACGTATATGTTCTATGCCACTATGACATGCGACACAAGAGTTTTTTGCCTCTGAAAATATGGATAACAATAGTAGGAAATAAAATATTTTTTTCATAAGAGTCCTTCATGTTTTGTTGTAATTTTAGCAAAATTGGTATAAGAAAAGCTCATATTTTTTAAGAAGCTGACTTTATAAATATACAAATTTTAAAAAAATATTAAAAAAAGTTGTTTTATATTAAAAATTATTAACTATAATTACAATAAAATATTAGAAATTACAAGGGAAAACATGAAAAATAAATTATTTCAAATCATTATAGGCATTGGGCTTCTCCAAACTACCCTCTTTCCTACTCAAAGTACAAGCAATAAACTTTGGTATGATAAAAACCAAGATGGGATTCAAAATGAAAAAGAGATGGGAATACCAAATGTTACGGTCAGGCTTTTAAGCCAAGAGGAAAGCCCTGTAGAACTAAGTAGAACAATTTCTAATTCCAATGGAGATTATAAGTTTGATTATCCATTATCGTTAAAGACCCAATACTATGTTAAAGTTGAACTTTTAGAGGATGAAGAGTTAACCCTTTTAACACAAGGGGATAACCCAGAAAAAGATTCCGATGCCTACCCCAACCAAAGCTATGTAAAAGGGAGAACCAAACGTGTAACAGGTCAAGACCTTTTAAATCACTCTGTAGATATAGGCTTTAAAGAGGTTAATCCTGAGCGTTATTTAGAACAAGAAAAAGGTTCTGTTACCATCTCACTTAACCGACTCAAAGCATTTCCTACAGCCCAAGGAGCAGGAGCGAATGCTTCAGGTGGACGTGGAGGTCGTATTCTCTATGTAACAACAAATGAGATGAATGAAAAGAGAGGTTCTCTTGCTTATGCCCTTAATCAAACAGGAAAAAGAACCATCCTTTTTGCCGTGGGGGGTGAATTTAAAAAACCCTCTTCAGAAAATTACCATAAGCTAAATACAGGCAACTTAACCATTGCAGGGCAAACAGCCAATGATCTAGGTGGGGTATATCTCTCTTCATTTCAAAGTGATAAAACAGATAGAACAAACTGGACACAACCCTACTATTTGAAACAGAGTAACTATATTATACGTTATATCACAGCTCGTGGAGGTTGGAAAAACTGGCACTATAAAAAAGTAGCAACTGCCATGCTTGATTTACAACAGTCACACAATTTAATTCTTGATCATTTTAGTGGAGGATGGGGGTCATACTGTCTTACCTATAATAAAGCTCGATTAGAAAAACCTTCAACCGATATATCCCCACTTACAACCGATAAAATTGGTGTAGGAGATTTTACTTTTCAACATAGTTTATGTGTTGAAAATATAGAGGGACACAATGTTTCCATGGTAACAGGTTTTTCTATCTCTGATGGCAATACAGATTTTACTTACGATACATGGAACAATAAAAAAGCCTCATGGGACATCCATCACAATGCGTTTATATTGAACTCTCATCGACAACCAAGCAATACAGCTGGAGGTAAAAATGCAAACTTTTCACTAATATCTAACTTTACCTATGGATGGAACAGCCGATTGGCACGTCATTCAGGTAATGCAAAACTTGATATTATCAATAACTATTTTCAAAAAGCAGTTTCTAACAAACATCCAATAACCCATGACTCTCTTTTTAAAGTGGGTACAAGTAAAAACTTTGATAAAAAACACTCTTTTATCGCTCCCCTTTATATTCGAGGAAATCAATTTATAAAAAGAGATGGAAAAACACCTTTTAAAATAGAAGCAAAAAACCAACTCAATGAAACTGTCTCACAATATCACCCAAAAGATACAGAGGCGTATCATCAATTTAAAGATACACATGCAAACTATCTATCGCGAGAGATTCCTATTAAACCCTCTAGCATTAACCATGTAAAAAAACGTCTCCTTAAAAATGTGGGTGCAGGGGTTAGATTTGATGGAAAAGGGGAATTTATGAAAAATAATGACCCTGTAGATAGACAATACCTCTCTTATGCAAGAAAACGCTCTGAAAACAGTAAAGGTCACTATACCATAGGAGATATTAGCCATTTTAACCCTAACAATTATGAACCCTTTCCCTCTACATCTAGAAGAAGATTAAGCTTATATGACAGTGATTTTGATGGTCTACCAAACTGGTGGGAAAATTTATATCCTAACTTAAATATAAAGAAAAAAGAGAACAATGGGGTGATAGAAGATTGGAAAATTTATCAACTCAATCCTGACCACAGTATTGTAGAGGAAAATGGAGAAAAGGTTGTTTTATACAAAGTAAAAAATTTGGCACACTACACAAACTTAGAAATCTACCTCGCCTATATCGCAGGAGACTTTCATATGATAGCTAAGAGATGTAAAAGCAAATATAACAATCAAGAACTTGCTACGAGTTGTAGCGAAAGTTAAAAGAGATAAATATCTGAGATTTGTAGAGGTAATGTGAAAGAAGCGTAGGCTAAAGCCATACCCTACAGCTAACATTTATAGGTTCTTTCACAGCCTCGGGATATTATTCCCTATAAAAAGCCTTTATTTATATATTAAGACGCAACCACCAAGCTCTCTTTTATAGAAGAGATTTGAGGTTCATCAGATTTCTCTTTTAAATTCTGAATCTCCTCTTCATGCTTCTTAATGTTAAACGCAACACCTAGATGTTTACAAATACCTTCAGCATCGGTTAAAGCGATAGCAAGAGAACTTGTAGCTCCTGGGCTTGGGGTCATATTGAAAACCAAACCATCTTCTTCAATTTTAGCTTCACCCAACATCAATTCTTGATTTTTCTTGTCAATAATTTGAGGTCTCATTCCACCATAACCATCTGCAAATTTCAAATCTTTTACTTTTAACGAAGGAATCACTTTTTGTGCATCTTTTACAAATACCTCTTGACCTACCAATGGAATCTCTTCAAGAAAGTTCTTTAAAATATAACGACGAATCGTTTTATCTTTAAACAAATTCATATAAACAGTAGTAACATCTTTGTCAATATTTAAGGCAGAAACCAAATCTTTTAGATGCAACTGATGATAACGCTCTAGTTTAGGCAAAGCAAAAGCAGTTGGTCCAAAACGTGTGTTCCACTCTTGTGTTACATCAGGGTCAGCGTGTATCGCTGCAAATGGTAGTTTAGGGTTCTGCATGGTATAAACTTTAGAGTTTAAAAGTTTCTCTGTAGTAAAGAAGAAACTCCCTCCTATTGGTAAAATAGCATACTCCTTACCATAACCCATTGACTGAGCAAAGAGCAATGAATATGACCCTGCATTCACTACAACTGTTTTAGCTCTAAAACTTGTTGTATCAGTGGTTACAGTAAAAGTATTGTCGTCATTTCGCTCTATTTTTGTTACCTCTTCGTTGTAACGCATCTGTATATTTTTTTCAGTATCTAGTGCTTGTTGAACAAAGCTTTCACTTAATCCCTTGTAGTCAACGGTTGTAATCTGACCTCTTGCACCCATCGCTAAAATAGGCTCTTCTCTCCCCTCTAAAAGTTTTGGTTCAAACTCAGCTAAAAACTCTTCATCCCAAAGTTCCAAGTAAGGGTAAAGTGTTTTAAACTCAGCATAACGCTCTTTGAGTTTAACCACTTCCTCTTCACCCACGGCCAAAAGCATTTTGTCTTTTACAAAACCTACTTTGTCAACCTCATCAAAGTTTTGAATATAGTTGGCAACCATAGAAGAGGAGCGTTTAACTGTTTTAGCCTTATCATAAGTATAGTTGCTTTCAATATCACCCACATGTAAAGTTTGAGAGTTCGATTTTGGATTAGAATTTAATTGACTTACCTCATCATACTTCTCAAACAAAATTAAATTTTTTAAGTCTGTATACTGAGCAAGTGTAAAAAGAAGAGAAGTTCCAGCAACACCACCACCTACAATGGCTGTGTCAAAAAGTTTATTTATAAGCATTTTATTCGTCCTATTTATTATTATATTTTATATAATAAAATTCTACTCCTATCTAAATAAAGGGTTGCTGTTAAAAATAACAATTAATTATTATTATTAAAATTTTAAGTAAAAAATCTAATTTTATATTTTAATATTAATATAATAAAACAATTTTTTTTTAAAATTAATTTTTCTACTCCTATACATTAATAATCTTGCAAAACTAAGGTCTCTAATCTAGTTTTGAAACTCAATAGGAATTCGAATATAATCACAGATTCTATTTTTATCTTTTGTATTTCGGTCACAAACAGCCATAACAAAACTTGAATAAACAGGCGAGATTCTATCCTCATAATTTTTTGATTCATCAAGAACCGTACCATTACAACTAAAATGATAATTAGCCAAAGCTTGACAAGAAGATTCAAAAGAAGTTGAACCTTCCTCTACAAACTTACTTAAATATTGAATCCCCCGTTGTTTCCCATTAAAAAAATAAAAATTTACATTTTCAGCATATTCAGGATTTTGCCATGTAAGTTTAAAACTAAACCTTTCATTCTCTTTAATAATAGCCACACCATCTTCAACAGGCAATGCACCTTTAAATAGTAAACTTACTATCTTTGCAGAAAAATTACTGGAATTATTTGTAATGTATCGGTCATAAGCACTTAAGGTTAACTCTTCATCTGTATAGTTATGTTCTTCTATATCAGTACTGTTTGTATCAACTGTCAAATTTTCTTCAGTTTGAATCTCTGTCGTATTATTGACCTCTATAATTTCCTCTTCTTCAACCGTTGTTGTATTGTTAAGCTCTCCAGAATCATTAGATTCAGAAACAGGAGTGCTATTATCTAACTCTTCAGGTTGCATTTCACCTTTTGGATTGGTCGTACCACTCCCTGTTCCACAAGAGAGCAGAAAAAAAGAACAAGCAATCACCATAAAACCTTTTTTTAACACCATAATGTTTCACCTTTATAGAGTAATTTTTTATAGTATATCAAAATCTTAAAAGTTTTATAACTAAGCAAACAACATTGTTGCTCTTATCTCATCATAAGTTGCTTTACCCTCCATAGCATCAAACACAGGTCTCAATCTTAACTGACCATTATCGGAAAAGTTCTCCTCATTATTTTCTTTTTCTAGTTTTAAAATCATCTCTTCGATAGGCTTCATAAAATCCCCTTTGGGTTTAAACTTACTAAGGTCAATGTTTTTATCATCTTTCTTTAATGTAGAAAAATGATTCATAATCGTACTTTCTGCTACCCCACGAGCCTTTGCTATCTGTTTAATAGTGTCACAGCTATCTATTAAAGCTTTTGTTTTTAAATGGGTTGGCATATCATTTTTCATTTTAGAAGTTTTCCCTGCACGAAGCAGTTTTCTCTCCTCCTCTATCTGAACAAAACTGGTTAAGCCACCCAAACTTTTGATGTAATTGGTATGACGTTTCTCTAGTTCCTCTTCACTGTAAGCCTCTATCTCAGCACTTGCTTTTTGTGAAGCTTTTCTAATTGGTTCATCTATCCGTAAGGTCAAAGGGTCAACAGTCAATGCCATCTCATTTAGACCCATGAGTCGTAAACCCTCTATGCTTTTAATCCGTGACAAAGCAACATATCCCTGCCCCACTTCAAAGGTTTTAGAAAGGTCTATTTCAGCAGAATCAAGGGTCATCCCTTGTGACTTATGGATGGTAATCGCCCATGCCAAACGTAATGGAATTTGAGAAACTGTAGCGATGCTTTCACCTGCTTCATTTTCGATTGTCCAATCTTCTGCTACCACACGTATTTTTTGCCCTGTTGAGGTTTTTACAATGGGAATATCACCATCAAAACCCATCACCACCCCTGTTGTACCATTGACATAAAACTTTTCAGGGTTGTTTTTTATAAAAATTACCACAGCATCTTTTTTTAAAGTCAACTCTTCTAACACCATAGCTGTTTTAAAAATTTTCTCTATATTTCGAGTAGAACCTTTAGAGCTATATTTAAAAACCTGTGGCTGACCTTCTAACTTATTTAACTCCTCTAAATTAATTCTGTCTACATCAACATTATGTGTGTAAAGCTTGGTTGGGATAAAATCAGAATCTAACACTTTCATGTAGCGTGAGTCTAACATCTCACGAGATTTTTCAGAGATATTTCCTGTTCGGATTTCATCTAAAATCTCTATCAACCTCTCATCATCTTGCCGAAATTTCTCTTGAAGGTAACAACTCTTCAGCTCCAAACTTTTCCAAACAGGACTCTGCCAAGCAAAACGTTTCTCTTTAAACTCTCTACTCACAGGTGGCAACTGAAAAAAGTCTCCAGATATCACCACTTGCACCCCACCAAAAGGGAGAGGATTATTTTTAAATGCCCTTAAAATCTTATCCATCGAAGAAAAAATTTCAGGGGAAACCATAGAAACCTCATCTATAATGAGAACTTTCAATTTGGCAAAACGACTCTTCAAATAACTTTTGTTAAGTAAAAACTCCACATAACCATTGTCCACCACCGTATCACGAATCCCCAAAGCAAAAAATGAATGAATCGTCTGCCCCTTCAAATGCGATGCAGCTATCCCCGTAGGTGCAACAATGGTTGGGTAAATTTGTCGCTCTTTTAAGTACTGAATATACTGATTTAGAAGGTAAGTTTTCCCTGTCCCTGCCGAACCTGTTATAAAAATATTTTGTCCCGATTTAAGTAAGTTAAGTGCTGTAATCTGTTTCATAAAAGTATTTTAACATGAAATCATTATTTTCGTTAAAAATATTGCAAATTGTCATATAATTTCTAAAAAACAGAATAAAACTAAAATATTTTTTTCTTCTTAAAAATTTGTTATAATAAATAAAAGGAGTCTCCTATGTTTCGTATAAAAAAAGTGCTTATGCTTTCCTCTGTTCTACTTTTTGTTGCTTGTGTTCCATCTGAACAAACAACACTAAACCCTCTATCACTCAAACAAAAAAACCATACATCCACCCTATTTCAAACCAATTTAGACAACTTTGTTAGCTCCCCTTTTCATAAAAATCTAACGCAAGAGGAGAGAAACCGTTTTATAAAAGAGTTCATTTTTCAGTCCAATATGCAGTGTCAACATCATTTACAACAACCTTCACAGACTCAGCAAAACACTCAAAATGAACAAAATTTATATATGAATATTTTCGATACAGTAAGTATGCTTTTTGGTGTCAGTCACATCACAGAAAGTGCGAAAAAAGCCCTGATGACCAACACACAAGAGAGCAGCTCTAACCAACAAAAGTATCAAAATGCTTTAACCCCTGAGATTTTAAAAGGTGTCGAGATAGGACGGAAGCGTTATGCCAATACAATACTTAAAAAATATCCTCTTCCCATTAAAGAGTATGGTACAGATGCACTAAAAAAAGATATGTCAAACTATGACAAACAATGTAATCATTCCTATGGTCTCATAGAGATAAACCGTGCATTGATGGCTTTACAACAAAATATACAAGAACCTTATATCACTTCATCTAGTGTAAATATAGACCCTGTTGAGGTGAAGAAAAAAGTGGAAGATGTGACTAAAAAGGTTGTTAAAGAGAAGGGTCGTAAAGAGGAAAAAAAGAAAGATATGGAGAGTATAAAAAAGGGTGATAAAAGTAAATAAGGTTCTGTTGGGTAAATTTTAACCCTCCCTACATAACAATAAGCACTAATTGGCTAAAATACCCCTCTAAATAAAAGAACCTATAAATGTTGGCTGTAGGGTACGGCTTTAGCCTACCACTTAAACCAAATTTATTGAAGATTGAAACTTTTTTATAATAAAAAGGTCAATTTGACGGTAGGCTAAAGCCGTACCCTACGTTCTGTTTCATCATCAAGGGTATAATAATCATGGAAAACAAAAGCAAAGATTTTTTACGTAGAATAGTAGAAGAAGATTTAAAATCAAACAAATATAAAGAGGTAGTAACAAGATTCCCCCCAGAACCAAACGGTTTCCCTCACATTGGTCATGCCAAATCCATCAGCATAAACTTTGGAATTGCCAAAGATTACCAAGGTCACTGTAACCTAAGAATGGACGACACCAACCCCACCACAGAAGATACCCAATATGTAGAAGCCCTAAAAGATGCTGTACAGTGGCTAGGCTTTGAGTGGGACAACAATGTCCGTTATACCTCTGACTATTTTCATCAAATTCACGCTTATGCTATACAACTTATTAAAATGGGTAAAGCTTATGTTGACAGCACCAACGAAGAGGAGATGCGTGAACTTCGTGGAACAGTAACCGAAGCAGGAAAACGAAGTAAGTACGCAAATAGAACTATAGAAGAGAACCTAGAATTTTTTGAAAAAATGAAAAACGGTGAGTTCAAAGATGGAGAACATGTTTTAAGAGCCAAAATTGATATGAGTGCTTCTAATATGAAGATGCGTGACCCCCTACTCTACCGAATCCGTCACGCACACCACTTTAGAGCCAAAGACGAATGGGCTATCTACCCAATGTATGACTTTGCCCACTGTCTATCTGATTATATCGAAGGGGTTTCACACTCCATCTGTACCCTAGAGTTTGAAAACAACCGTGATATTTATGACTGGGTACTAGATACCCTTGGGCTTGTTGCTCCTAGACCATATCAACATGAGTTTGCAAGACTTGGTATCAACTACACTGTGATGAGTAAAAGAAAGCTTTTAGAGCTGGTAGAGGGTGGTCAAGTAACTGGATGGGATGACCCAAGAATGCCAACTATTGCAGGGCTAAGAAGAAGAGGTTACACCCCCGAATCTATCTTGAATTTCTGTGATAGCATCGGTGTAGCCAAAGCAAACTCTATGGTAGATGTAGCACAGCTAGAGTTTGCCATAAGAGACGACCTAAACACCAAAGTACCAAGAGTAATGTGTGTTATGAATCCACTTAAAGTGACGATAACAAACTATGAGGGTTCAGAAGAGATAGAAGCCTCATACTACCCACACGATGTACCAAAAGAGGGAACAAGAAAACTACCATTTTCTAAAGAGATTTATATTGATAAAAATGACTTTAGTGAAAACCCTGAAAAAGGCTACTTTCGTTTAACACCTACTCAACCTGTACGGCTAAAATATGCTTATATTATCAGTTGTAAAGAGGTTATTAAAGATGCAGATGGTAATGTAGTTGAGATAAAAGCAGAGTATCATGCAGACTCTAAAAGTGGAAATGATACGAGTGGCATCAAAGTAAAAAGTGCTATTCAATGGGTAGAAGCAAACAAGGCTAAAAAGATAGAAGTAAGACTCTATGATAGACTATTTAAAACAGAAGCCCCAGAGGGTATAGAAGATTTAAATCCTAACTCTTTGAAAATCATTAAAAATGCTCTGATAGAACCTGCTGTTATCAATGAAAAACCTGATGTTCGTTTTCAGTTTGAGAGAGAGGGTTACTTTTATGCTGACCCTATCGACTACACAGATGAAGCACCTGTGTTTAATAAAATTGTAGGACTTAAAGAGTCATCATCTAAAAAGAAAAAAGCTCCAAAACAAGAGCCAAAAGCACAAACTAAAAAAGTACAAATAGATGGCGAAGTAGTCCCAATGACAGCAGAAGAACAAGCACTTTTTGACAACTATACCAATGAATTAAAACTAAACAGCGAAGTAGCCAATACCTTGGCACGTGATACCAAACTCTCTGCTTTTTATGCCCAAGCTTTAACGGAATCGGAGGCTTTAGCCCCGAACAATACGAGGCTAAAGCCGTCGTTTCCAGTAGGTATTGCAAATATCGTAAGTAATGAAGTAGCTAGAGAACTAAAAACAAAAGAGATAAGTGAGCTTAAATTTAGCCCAAAAGATATAGCCGAACTTATTAAAATGGTAGACGATGAAACCATCTCAACCAAGATTGCTAAACAAGTATTTGAAGAGATGGTTAAGAGTGGAGAAAACCCAACACAAATAGTTGAAGACAAAGGGCTAGTACAGATAAGTGACCCTGCTGTAATTTTGCCTATTATTGAAGAGATTATTGCTAAAAATCCTGAGAATGTGGAGAAGTTTAGAGGGGGGAATACTAAGTTACTTGGGTTCTTTGTGGGGCAGGTTTTGAAGGCTACTCGGGGGAAAGGGAATCCGAAGGTTGTTAATGAGTTGGTAATTAAGGAATTATAAAATGAATCACTATAAAATCTCTTCAACAACTATGTGGTTTGATATAGAGAAAGAGTTTCAAACAAGTGGTGGTATTTATATTCTTAAATGTTCTAATGAAGATAACAGTTTTGAACCTATACCGATAAATCGTTTACTAAAAAGTGATAAAGAGGGTATTTTATATATAGGTGAGACAAGTTGTTTTACAGATAGAGTAGCTACATTAAAAAAGAGCTTATCTCCTAAACATATATCTTCATCACATAAATGTGGTGTTAAATATAAAAGTAATGAATTATTTATAAAAAGATTACCGTTTAATTGTCTTTATATTGAGCTACATCACAGTAATAACCCAAGAGAAATGGAAAGAGATTTTTTAGAGAAATATGAAAAAGAGTTTGGAGAATTACCACCATTTAATAGAAGTAATTAGCTTTCACTTTGTTTGTTCCCATCCCTCCTTGGTAATGCCAATGAAATAAGCCTGAATCCTGTAGGTTCGATTTTATCGTTCCCAACCTGAGAGACTGTGAAAAAACATTCTAAAACAAATCTTCCCTCGTTTTACTCGTTCCCATCCGTTCTCGGTGCGATACGCATACGAGAACTACAACTAAATAAAATACCCAATTCCCATATACATAGCCACGTTTTACAAAATTATCAAATTATAGCGAAAAACCACCTCCTTCAGGTGGTGGATGAAAGCGTAAATTACAAATAAAATAATATTCTTTTTTGTTTATTTTAGTGTTTTTTAGATATAATATAAAATCAGAAAGGAAAGAAGTGTTAAATATAGTAAAAGTTCGACTCTACCCAAATGAAGAACAGAAAGCTATATTAGAAAAAACATTTGGCTCAGTTCGATTTGTATACAATCAGATGCTAGATAAAAAGATAAAAGCGTATGAAAAAGATAAAACCTCAATAAGTTGCTTTTCATTAATCAAAGAACTTCCGAAAATGAAAAAAAGTGATTTTGAATGGTTAAAAGAGGTTGATAGTACAGCATTACAACAATCAATAAAAAATATGGACAAAGCCTATCAAGGATTTTTTAAATTAAAAAGAGGTTATCCAAAATTTAAAAATAGACACCATTCAAGATACTCCTATCAAACAACAACAGCACAAATAAAAGAGAAAAAACTATTTTTAGCTAAAATAGGACTAATAGAGATA
>Ga0256824_10000151_pt1 | contig 24788 bp, 27 predicted proteins | sample CV67metaG_FD_191570 | JGI IMG/M metagenome (GOLD analysis project Ga0256824, IMG submission 191570) | Hydrothermal vent microbial communities from East Pacific Rise, Pacific Ocean - CV67 | ecosystem: Environmental > Aquatic > Marine > Hydrothermal vents | place: Pacific Ocean: East Pacific Rise...
AACTTTTTATTAGAAGTTAATGATGAAGGTGATATTGATATTCCTAATATTGGACCTTTATATGTATTGGGTAAAAATATTAAAACTGTTAAAAAGTATATTTCAAATAATTTACAAAACACTTATCCAAATTCTAATGTAAGCGTAAGTATAAAAAGTAATTCATCTATTCAAGTAAACCTAGTAGGAGATGTAAAAGCTCCAGGATTATACAATATAAATGTTATGTCAGATGTAAAAAACTTACTTATATTAGCTCATGGAGTAAAAGATTCAGGAAGCTTAAGAGATGTAATAATAAAAAGAAATAACCGTATATTAGCACATATTGATTTTTATAAACTTTTAATTAACGGTAATGAATCAACAAATATTGTATTACAAAATAATGATAAAATAATTGTTCCTAAAGTTAAAAAACTTGTTTCATTATATGGAGAAGTTATAAATGAAGCGAAATATGAACTTAAGAGCTATGAAACTTTAAGTGATTTATTAAGATATTCAAGAGGAATTAAATCAAGTGCAAGTAAAGTAGGGTTTATAGTAAAAAGATTTGTTAATAATTCAAGTTATAAAACAATTGAGGTTAATTTAAATCAAAGTAGAAAATTTGTATTAAAAGATGGTGATAAAGTTTATGTTTATAAAATAGATAAAATACATAATGAAAGTGTATATTTATATGGTAACATTGTTAGACCAGGAGAAAAAGAACTACCAAAGAGTAAAAGTTTAAACAAATTATTAAGATCTCAAATTGCTAAGTTATCAATGAAAGGTGTATTTTTAGATAATACACTATTTTCCTATGCGATGATAAAAAGACATACAAAAGAATTAACTACGAAAATAATAAGTTTTAATTTAAAAGATATTTTAGAAAATAAAAATGATGTAATATTACAAGATAATGATAAGATATATATATTTAATAGATTTAATTCAAGTGTTACTCCATATGTAAAAATTGAAGGTAGTCCTATAGTAAATTCTGGTGAGTATAGATATTATGAAAATATAAAAGTAAAAGATATTATAAATCAAGCAGGTGTAAAATATCCTACTACAAAATATACAGTTAAGGTATTAACTTATAATACAAAAGATTTTATGCCTCAAAGTAAAATAGTTGATGATAATTATATTTTACATGCTTTTGATGAAATTAAACTATATAGTTACTATTCTACTAATAAAATTAGTTATATAAATATATATGGAGAAATCAATAGTATTGGAAAATATGTATTAAATAAAAATATGACAATTATGGATGCCATAAAACTTGCAGGTGGATTTAATGAAAAATCATATACAAATTATATTGAAATAGTTAGATATAAAGTAGATAATGATCAAAGAAAAAAAGATATTGTTAAAATTTTAAAAAAAGATTTTGATAAGTTTATATTAGAAGATTATGATGAACTTACTATTCATACTATACCAAACTGGACGGAAAGAAAAGTAATTACTCTAAAAGGTGAAGTCAAATTTCCTGGTAATTATGTAATAGAATCAGGTGATAGATTAAGTGATGTAATTAAAAGAGCAGGTGGATATACAAAAAATGCATTCTTAGATGGTGCATTATTTACAAGAGATTCTATAAAAAAATTACAACAAACAAAAATGAGACAAGCAATATTAGAGCTTAAACAAAAAGCAATATCTATGACTACTGCTCCTGCTGGAGTAGGTCAAGGAGATACTAAAATTGATACTGCATCATTGATTAATATGATAGATTCTTTATCTAAAGAAGCAGAAAAGTTATCTCCTATTGGAAGAATATCTATAAATTTAGATAGTAATTTAAGTACATTTAGTAATTCTACATCAAATCTTGTATTAAAAGATAAAGACACACTTACTATACCATCATTTAATGATACTATACTTGTTATTGGAGAAATTATGAATAGTACTTCTATAATATTCCAAAGTACAAATGCAGATGATTATATAGCTGCTACTGGTGGATTAAATCAAAGAGCAGATGATGATAATATGTTCATAGTTCACGCAAATGGTAGTGCAACAAAGATTGATAATGGATGGTTTAGTAATGCTAGTAGTAAAACTATAAAAAGAGGGGACACAATAATAGTTCCACGAGAGCTTGTAACTTATACAGGTATGCAAATAGCAAAAGATATTGCTTCAATACTATATCAATTTGCTTTAACAGCAGCGTCTCTTACAGTTATTGGAGCATTATAATATGAGTTCTAATATAGATGATAATTATATACAAGAAGATGAAATAGATTTAAGAGAATTATTTAATACTATTTTAAAATATAAATATAAAATATTGTTTTTTACTATTATTATCACAGCATTAACTATTGTTTATACAATGAGTATACCAAACTCATATAAGAGTGAAGTTATATTATCTCCACAAGGTCAAAGTAAAAGTAATAGTCTAGGTGGACTTGGTGCTTTAGCTGGACTTGCAGGGGTTAGTTTAGGTGGAAGTAGTTCTATGGATGCTTTTTCATCTTTAAATACTATTATAAATAATAATACATTTAATAAAATGATGATAAAAAAATATGATTTAATAAATAAATTATCTATTAATAATATAGATAAGAATTTAGTATTTGCTATGAGTAACCGTATTTTTTATGATCTTTTAAATAATAATAAAATAGATGAACATATAAATATAAATGATGAAGATAGAATATATAGTACTATTCAATCTTTAAAAGGTATGATTAACTTATCACAAGATAAAAAAACTTCATCTATTACTCTTAGTGTTAATTCAAAAGATAGATTTTTAGCAAAAGAATTACTTGAACTTTATTTAAAAGAATCTACTACACAATTAGAAAAACTTGATATGCAAGATTTAGAAAAAAAATTAAAATATTATAAAGAAGAATTGTCAAATACCCAAGATATTGAATTACGAACTCAACTAAGCCAATTAGTATCTTCATTGATGCAAAAAAAGGTTTTATCAAAAGCTAGTGAATATTATAATGTAAGAAAAATTACACAAGCAGAAGTTGCTTATATAAAAGACAAAACTAAACCTAAAAGAGGGTTAATAGTTGTAGTTTCATTTATAACTTCTTTAATATTAGCAATATTTATGGTATTTTTTATAGAATTTTTAAGAGGAAATAAAGAGGAAAAGTAAACCTCTTTTTTAGAATAAAGAGAATTACTCTTTATTCTACTGTAACACTTTTCGCCAAGTTTCTTGGCATATCTACATCATTTCCTAATCTTACACTAATCTCCATTGATAATACTTGTAATACAACAAGCATTTCAAAGAACTCATTCATATAGTGTGAAGATGAGTTTGTTTTAATATAATCATCAGCTAAATCAAATGCAATAGGACTAATAGCACATATTGTACTATCTCTTGCACTTAACTCTTCTACATTAGATTTAATTTTATCGTATAAAAGGTTTTCTGGCATAAGTGCAATTGTAAATAACTCTGGATCTGCTAATGCTATTGGTCCATGTTTCATCTCTCCACTTGGATAACCTTCTGCATGAAGGTAAGAAATTTCTTTTAATTTTAATGCACCTTCAAGTGCTAGTGGGAAAAATACATCTCTACCTATGAAGAAAAAACCATGACCGTGTAAATATCTTTTGCTAAGTCTTTTACATTTTTCATGAATATCACTAGATACTTTTAAAGAAGCAGGAATTGTTCTTAAAGTTTTTATCTCATTTTTAAGCTCATTTGAACTTATAGATTTTTTATATTTTGCAAAATATAAACTCATCATCCATAATACAATTGTCTGAGTTGAAAATGCTTTTGTACTTGCAACGCCTTTTTCAATACCAGCTCTTGTAAGTACAGAATAATCTGCAAGTCTAGTCATAGAAGAGTTATTTACATTACAAACTACAAGTGTTTTAAGACCAGCATTTTTAGCCATCTTAAGAGCCTCTAATGTGTCAGCAGTTTCTCCACTTTGAGATATAACTATAAATAAAGTATCAGAACTTAAAAGAGGTTCTTTATATCTAAATTCACTTGCTATTTCAACACTTGTTCTTATTTTTGATTGTCTTTCAAATAAATAAGATGAAGTAAGTGCAGCATGATAAGAAGTTCCGCATGCACATATTTTGATTTCATTTATTCCTTCAATAATATTTGAATCAAATTCATCAAATAATATTTCATCATCATTTATTCTTCCAAGCATACAGTCAACTGCAACATCACTTTGTTCATAAATTTCTTTTTCCATAAAAAATCTATAACCATCTTTTTGAGCAAATTGTTTAGATAATGGTAATGTTTCCCATTTTACATCGTTTGAAAATTCTAAAGAATTACTAGATGCAATACCACTAACTCCATCTTCTAGATAAACTACATCACTAGCTAGACCAATAAGTGGTGCATCTGATGAAGCGAATAATATTTCTCCTTCTTTATTTCCACGTGCAACAGCCATAGGAGAGCCATGTTTCATAAAAAATATTGTATCTTCACAACTTTTAGTAATAAGCAATATAGAGTATGCCCCTTCAAGTCTAGAAATTGTCATATCAAATGCTTTTTTTGCATCATTATTTTGATTGAAGTAGTACTCAAACATATGAACAATAACTTCAGTATCAGTTTGTGATACAAATTTATGTCCATTTGATATTAATTCTTCTTTTAATTCTTTATAGTTTTCAATTATTCCATTATGAACTACATATGAGTATTCTCCCATATGTGGATGAGCGTTTAATTCTGTTGGTTTTCCATGTGTAGCCCATCTTGTATGTCCAATACCAATTGAAAATTCAGTATTATTACTTAGAGTACATTGATTTACTTTTTCTTCTAAGTTTTTAATTTTACCAAGTGCTTTGTTTACGGTAATATTACCATTTTGTAACACAGCAGTTCCTGCACTATCATAGCCTCTATATTCAAGCTCTCTTAATCCATCAATTAATATTTTATTTGTTGATTGATTTCCTATATATCCTACAATTCCACACATTGTAAACCTTTTTAATAAATTACATAATTATACCTAATATATAGTTAATCAATGGTATAATATTATATGAAAAGCTACATATATGATAATAAAAAAAATCTATTTAATTTTATAAAAAATAATTTTACAATAAATAATAATTATAAAATAATGATACTATTTCCTGAGAATAAAACTAACATTAAAAATAAAATAATAGATTATTTAAAAGATAGTAATTTTAAATGTAATATTAATACTCAAAATATCGGTTTGACCAATAATGATATTATATTAATATTCAATGAAGAAATAATTATGAAATATGATATTAAACATTTAAAAAAAATGGCATTGTTAGGTGATATGATTGCAAATATTTCTCACCAGTGGAGACAACCTCTAAGTGTGATTACATCAAGTGCAAGTGCTATGCTACTTCATAAAGATTTAAAGATACTTGATGATAATACATTTGAAAAATTTGCAAATAACATAATATCTCAAGGACAATTTCTAGCACAAACTATTGATACTTTTAGATCATATATTAAAAAAGATAATAAAATTGTTAATACTATCATTCAAGATGAAATAAAAATCACCCTAAAAATATTAGAATCTGTTTTTGCACAAAATTATATAAAATTAACAAATAAAACATTACAAACAGATAATATAAATATAAATATAATAAAAGGTGAATTTTCACAAGTACTTATAAATATAATTACAAATGCAAAAGATGTATTTATTTCAAATAATATAAAAAATAAAGAAATAATAATAAATTTAAAACAAGAAAATAATAAATGTATTATTTGTATAGAAGATAATGCCGGAGGAATTGACGAAAATATTATAAATAAAATATTTAAAGAAGATTTCACTACAAAAGAAAATATAGGAACAGGTATTGGTTTGTCAATGAGTTATGATATTATAACAGAACACTTAAATGGTAATTTATATGTTAAAAATACAAATAACGGTGCAAAGTTTTTTATAGAGTTACCTCTATAAAAAATTATTGTTGATAGACTCTTTTTACATTGTCTATTTTACTAGACATATTTAACAATACCATATCAGCTAAAACTAATGCCATCATGCTTTCAGCAACTACACTTCCTCTTGTAGCTACACAAGGATCATGTCTTCCTTTTAATTCACATTTAAGTTCTTTATTGTTTATATCAATAGTATCTTGAGTTTTAAATATAGAAGGAGTAGGTTTAAAATATACTTTCATATTAATATCATCACCGTTACTTATTCCACCTAAGATACCACCACTATTGTTAGAAGTAAATCCTTCTTTAGTTATTTGGTCATTATTAACACTACCTTTTAATCTAACAGATTCAATAGCATTTCCAATTTCTACTGCTTTACTAGCATTTATACTCATCATGGCATTTGCTAATATAGCATCAAGTTTATAATAAATTGGCTCACCTAATCCAATAGGTATATTTGTAGCTTTAAGAGCAACTATTCCACCAATACTATCATGTTCTTCTCTTGCATTATTTATTGCATCTTTAAATTTATCATCATAATTTTTATTTAATGAATAAACTTCACTATTGCAAGAATTATCAAAATCAAAATCTTTGTTTGGAATAGTAATATTTTCAATTGCACAAATACCACTTTTAACTTCAATATTTAGTTCTTTTAAAAGAAGTTTTGCAATAGCACCAGCTGCCACTCTAGCACTTGTTTCTCTAGCACTAGATCGTCCTCCACCTCTGTAGTCTCTAAGTCAATATTTATGAAAATAAGTAAAATCAGCATGACCCGGTCTAAATAAATCTTTTACATTATCATAATCACGGCTTTTTTGATTTTCATTAAATAACACCATAGATATTGAAGTACCCGTAGTATAGCCTTCAAATACACCGCTTAATATTTCAATAGTATCACTTTCTTTTCTACTTGTTGCATATTTTCCACCTGGTTTTCTTCTATCCATTTCATCTTGAATAAATTGCTCATCTATTTTTATTCCAGCAGGTACTCCATCAACAATACATCCAAGTGCTTTACCATGAGATTCTCCAAAAGTAGTAAACTTAAATCTTTGACCAAAAGTATTCATTTATTTACCTTTTAGTTGTTCTAGTACAACTTTAGCTGCTGCTTGTTGGGCTAATTTTTTACTTTTACCTTTGGCAGTTGTATAATTTTTATCAGCAATCCAAAGTGATAATTCAAATTCTTTTAAATGATCAGGACCAGTTGCACTTTCTAATTTGTATACAGGAATAACACCAAACATAGATTGAGTTACTTCTTGAAGTGCCGTTTTATAATCACTAAATAAATTATCTAAAGTAATATCTTCATAGTTTTTATCTAAAAGGTTAAGTATAATTGGTTTTAATACTTCTAATCCAGATTCTATATAAATAGCCCCCATAATAGCTTCAAATGCATCTGATAATATTGATGCTTTATTTCTTCCATTGTTTCTTTCTTCTGCATCTGATAAGTAAATAAAATCACCTAAATTAATAGCATTTGCTAATTTTGTAAATCCTTTTTCATTTACAAGATTTGCTCTTAGTTTTGATAAATCACCTTCTGCTGATTTTGGAAATTTTTTAAATAAAAATTCTCCAACAATAAGGTTTAATACTGCATCTCCTAAAAATTCTAATCTTTCATTGTTATATGCTTTTTTAAAACTTTTATGTGTTAGTGCTTCGATTATTAGATCTTTGTTGTTAAACGAATAACCCAAACACTCTTCTAGTTCATTATAATGTTTCATTTTTTTCCTTTATAAATTTATTTGTTATTTAATTGTTCTTTTAATATTTCAGCTTCATTTCTAGCTAAAAAATCACATCTTTCATTTTGTTCATGCCCTGCATGACCTTTTACCCATTTAGCATTAATTTTATGTTTTTTTGAAATTTTAACATAATCTTGCCAAAGTTCTTTATTTTTTACAGGTTTTTTTGCAGCAGTTTTCCAATTGTTTTTTATCCAGTTATAAAGCCATTCATTAATACCTTGAACAACATATTTACTATCACTTGTGATTTCTACGTCACAAGGTTCCTTTAGAGCTTCTAGTCCTTTTATTACACCAAGTAACTCCATTTGATTATTTGTTGTATTTTCAGCAGCACCACTTAGCTCTTTGATACTATCTTTATATTGTAAAACAGTACCCCATCCACCAGGTCCTGGATTACCTAAACTACTTCCATCACTGTAAAGATGAATTTTTTTCATAAAAGTCCTTTGCTAAACTTTGTTTTACATCAAAACTTAATATACTATTACAATGAGGACATCGTGCTGAATATATAGGGTGTGTATTTTTACATATTTTACACACAAAGTTAAAATTTAAATCTATGTTTATTTTATTTTTATAATTATTTGTTGCAATTAATACACTTAGCTCAAATATTTCACTATTTTGTGCTGTGTTTATATAACCTTTTGCAGTAAATAATTCATTTAAAAATTTATTATTTATTATATTTGAAAATTCAATATTGTCTTTTGGTAAATACCATAGTAAATCAATAATAGATTTTAAATCAAAACTATCAATATTTTTCCAAAAATAATTTCTATCAAATCTTAATAAAAATTCTAAAATCATTCTTTCTATAAGATGATTATCTTCAAGTTTTGCTATTAGTTCAATTGATTTATTTTCAAAACTATTTAAAGGATCTTCTATAATACTAATGGTATTTATATATAAATATTCATTTTGTACATCAATATCTAATTCATCTAAAGATTCTAATACTTCAAAGCATTTAGGATAATTTTTTAGTTTTTCATATATTATTAGTAATGATTTTAAAGCTTCTGCATTGTGAGGATTAAACTTTACAACTTTTAAATAAATATCTTTACTTCTTTGTAAAAAACCACTTTTAAAATATGTTTTACCTAGAAGTTCTAATAATTCTTCTTTTTTAGTTGGATCTTTTACATGTTCTAATAGAGATAAATAAACATTAATAGCTTTATTTGTATCACCTTTTTTTAAAAAAATTGATGCAATTAAAATAACAGAATCAAAAGGTATATTATAAGTTTTATATAAACTTATATAGTCTTCTTCTTCAAGGTTGTTTATTTCAAACTTTTTTAAAAGTTTTTTGTATTCTTTTCTTGATTTTCTTTCATTGTAAATATTGAAAGTATAAGTAAAAAATGATGCTAAGAAAATAAGTACAAATATAGCAATAATCCCAAAAATAGGATCTCTATAATTAAAAACTAATTCATTCAAATACAACTCCAAATATTATTATATATTTATTATATCTAATATGAATAAATAATAAGTTTAATTGGTTATAATAGTTTTAATGATAGCAAAAAGTTCAATAGAAAATCTAAAAAATAACCTTGATGTAGTAGATATAATATCTCAATTTGTGCAAGTGAAAAAAGCAGGAGCCAATTTTAAGGCATGTTGCCCATTTCATGGAGAAAAAACGCCATCTTTTGTGATAAGTCCATCAAAGCAAATATACCATTGTTTTGGTTGTGGAGTAGGTGGAGATAGTATTAAGTTTATAATGGAATATGAAAAACTTTCATATCCTGAAGCTATTGAAAAACTAGCAGCAATGGTAAACTTTACTTTAGAATATGATAATAATACACAAAATTATGATTATAAAGTAATTGAAAAATTAAATGAATACTATGTAAAACTATTAAGTAGTAAAAAAGAAGCTTATGAATATATTTTAAGTAGAGGTATAACAAATACATCAATTGAAAAGTTTCAAATAGGTTTTGCTCCTTCTTCAAATGAAACATTAAATTATTTAAAATCAAACTTTTTAAATCTAGCACAAGCACAAGATTTTGGATTAATTGATAATGGACAAAATGGTCTATATGCTAGATTTATAGATAGAATAACATTTCCAATTTATTCACTTAGTTCTAAGCTAGTTGGATTTGGTGGGCGTACTATAAGTGGACATAATGCAAAATATATAAATTCACCTCAAACAAAAATGTTTAATAAATCAAGACTTCTTTATGGATACAATATTGCTAAACAAAATGTATATAGCAAAAAACAAATAATAATAACAGAAGGTTATTTAGATGTAATAATGCTTCATCAAGCAGGATTTGATAATGCTGTAGCAACTCTTGGAACAGCACTTACAAATGATCATTTACCTTTATTAAATAGAGGAGAACCAAAAGTTGTAGTAGCTTATGATGGTGATAAAGCAGGTATAAATGCAGCATTAAAAGCATCTATAATACTTAGTCAAAATGGCTTTGATGGAGGAGTTGTAATATTTGGAGATGGATATGATCCAGCAGATATGGTAAAAGACAATAAAATAGAAATATTAAATAAGATGTTTTCAACTCCAAAACCATTTGTAGAATTTGCAATAAGTTCACAAATAGAGCAATTTGATATTAAAAATCCAAATGAAAAACAAAAAGCACTTAGTGTTTTAAATGAATACCTACAGACATTAAGTCCTATAATGCAACAAGAGTATGCTCCATATATTGCAAGTAATTTAAATATTAATTCATCATTAGTACAAGTTAGAAATACAACACTGCAAAATGCTCCAACACAAATTAATTTATCTCAAATAGATATTGCAGAACTTAGTATTGTAAAAACAATTATGGAAAATAAACAATATATACCACTAATACAAGATACAAATATTTTTACAACACATAAAGCTGAGTTAATTGATGTAATAAATAATGAAAATCAAGACAAACTAAGAGGACTTCTTCTTCAAGATGAAATCAAATTATACACGCAAGATGAATTAAAATTTCAGTTAATAATATTAACAATACCTTATTATGAAATGATATTACAACAAATACCAAGTGATACAACTTTAGATGTAAAAACTAAAATGAGAAAAATAAGAGAAATTAAAGATAAAATAGTTCAACTAAAAAAAGGAAAACTATGAGATGTAAACTTAGAGAAAATATGACTAATATTGAAAAAATGATTAGATTTTATATTGCTATATTTTTTATGACTCTTAGCGTTTCAACATCAAATTATATTTATTTAGTAATTACAATTATACTTTTATATACAGCTATTAAAAAAAGATGTTTTATATATGGAATATTTGGCATTAATAAAAATATATCAAAAAACCAATATTATGAAATGTATTTAGATAAACACAATATATATAAAATTGCTATTTATGAAAATGATGGAACAATAATATATAAAAATCATAATTTTTTTAAATCATATGAAGATATTGAAAATATAAAAGAATTGAATTTAAATTATAATGATATAAAACTACAATATATTGAAGATGATCAATTAAATATATGTTATATTGAATCTTAACCACTATTATAGTAAAATGGCGAAAAAATAAAAAGGCAGATAATGGAATTTTTACAGACAAATAGAGCTCCTGCAGCGATTGGACCATATTCACAAGCAGTTAATGTAAATGGATTTTTATATTCTTCAGGACAAATAGCACTTACACCAGAAGGTAAAATGCTAGAAAATGATATAAAAAAGCAAACTAGACAAATCTTTGCAAATTTAAGAGCAATATTAGAAGATAATGGTGGTTCAATAGAATCAATTATTAAAATTAATATTTTCTTGACTGATATGAATGATTTTGGAATAGTAAATGTACTTATGGCAGAAGAATTTGGAGATCATAAACCAGTTAGATCAACTGTAGAAGTTGCAGGGTTACCAAAAAATGCAATGATAGAGATGGATATTATAGCAAAAGTGAGTGAGACAATTAACTTCTAAAGTTAGTTTAATAAAACTTTAATGAAAAGCGAGGTATAATTCGCTTCATAAATTATCAAAAGGTGTATCAATGTACGCAATTATTAAAAATGGTGGAAAGCAATATAAAGTTCAAGAAGGTGACATCCTTAATCTTGACAGAATGAGCAAAGAACCAAAAGAAACTGTAGAGTTTACAGAAGTTATAGCTGTTAATGACGGAACAACTTTAAAAACAGGTGCTGATGTATCTGGAGCTAAAGTAACAGCTGAGGTTATTGTTGAAGGTAGAGATAAGAAAGTTATCATCTACAAAAAAAGAAGAAGAAAAGATTCAAAACTTAAAAGAGGTTTCAGAAGAAGCTATACTCAAGTTAGAATCACTAAAATAGCAGCGTAAGGAGATACTATGGCACATAAGAAAGGTCAGGGAAGTACACAGAATAATAGAGATTCAGCAGGTAGAAGACTTGGTGTTAAGAAATATGGTGGTGAAGTTGTAAGAGCTGGAAATATTATCATTAGACAAAGAGGAACAAAAGTTCATGTTGGTTCTAATGTAGGTATCGGTAAAGATCATACAATTTACGCATTAATCGATGGTGTAGTTAAATTTGAAACAAAAGATAAAAAAAGAAAAAAAGTTTCAGTTTACGCTTCATAATATAAGAAGATTAATCTAAATATTATTAAAGGCATCATAGCTTGGCTATGATGCCTTTTTTAGTTTAATTAACACTCAAATGAGATAAATTTTATTTTATTTTAGTGTTAATAATACTATTTAAAATAGTGAGAAAAGGAAAAATATGTTTGTAGATAACGCAAAATTTACTTTAATATCAGGAAAAGGTGGACCAGGGTGTTCATCATTTAGAAAAGAAAAGTTCGTTGTAAAAGGTGGACCAGATGGTGGAGATGGTGGAAAAGGTGGAGATATTTATTTTATTGTAAATAACAATACTGATACACTTTCATGGTTTAAAGGTAGACATGTATTAAAAGCTGAAAATGGACAACCTGGAATGGGAAGTCGTATGACTGGAAAGTCTGCTCCAGATTTAGAACTAAGAGTACCATCTGGTACACAAATCATTGATACAAATACTGGTGAAGTATTAGTAGACCTTGTAAATGAAGGTGAAAAGTACAAAGTAATTGAAGGTGGAAAAGGTGGTATGGGAAATTATCACTTTAAGAACTCAAGAAATCAAGCACCTACATATTTTCAACCAGGTTTACCTGGTATTACTACCGAAATTACACTTGAATTAAAACTAATTGCTGATGTTGGATTAGTGGGTTATCCAAATGTTGGAAAATCAACACTTATTTCAGTATGTTCAAATGCTACACCACAAGTTGCAAATTATGAATTTACAACACTTACTCCAAAACTTGGAGTTGTAGAAGTTGGAGAATACACTTCATTTGTAATGGCAGATATTCCAGGAATAATTGAAGGTGCTAGTGATGGTAGAGGCTTAGGATTAGAGTTCTTAAGACATATTGAAAGAACAAAAACACTTCTATACCTAATTGATATGGCTAACTATAGAGAAATGGTAGATCAATACAATGTATTAAGAGATGAAGTTAAAAAATATTCTCCAGAATTAGCTACTAGAAAATTTGCAATTGCACTAAGTAAAATTGATGCATTTAATGATGAAGAAATAAATGAAAAAACAGAACAATTTATTAAAGATATTGGTTTTGAATTATCAAATGAAAATGCTCATGGATTCCAAAAAGATAAAAAGTATTTCTTACAAGATACTACATTTAGTGATTATAATAAAGAATTACCATATTTTATTCTTCCAATATCAAGTGCAACAAGACAAAATACACAAGGTCTAAGATTTGCACTTTATGATCTAATAAATATAGAAAATAATAAATCACAAGATTAAAATGTCAAGAATAGTTATAAAAGTTGGATCTGCTGTATTAACTCAAGATGGAGCTTTAGCTCTTGATAGGTTATCAAATCTTGTAGAATTTATAGCTAAACTTAAAGAACAAAAGAATGAAATATTACTTGTAAGTTCAGGAGCAGTTGCTGCTGGGTATACAATACTAAAACTTGATAAAACTAAAATTCAAAATAAACAAGTTTTAGCATCTCTTGGTCAACCACTTCTTATGGATACATACAGAAGAAAGTTTTCAAGATATAATCTAAATTGTTCTCAAGTATTACTTGAAGCTACAATATTTAGTGATGAAAGTAGATTGCATCATGCTAAAGAAGCTATAAATGTAATGCTTGAAAATAATATCATACCAATCATAAATGAAAATGATGTAACAGCAATTGATGAGCTTGTATTTGGTGATAATGATCAATTGTCAGCTCATATATCTTATCATTTTGAAGCAGATATGTTAGTGATATTAACTGATATTGATGGATATTACAATGACAATCCAAAAACAAATCCAAATGCAAAACTACTAAAAACAGTATCAAGTATTAGTAAAAATGAACTTGAATCTACAAGTACTGCAAACAGCGAATTTGCAACAGGTGGAATAGTAACAAAACTAAAAGCTGCAGATTTCTTACTAAGTCATAATAAACAAATGTTTTTGGCAAATGGTTTTGATTTGAGAAGTGTAAAAAAATACATGATTGAGAAAATCCATGAAAGTGGAACACTTTTTAAAAAATAAATAGGAATACAAATATGTCTAAAAAAATAATATTTATGGGTACACCTGATTATGCAACAACAATTTTAAAAAAACTAGTTGAGTTAAAATACGAAGTAGTTGCACTTTTTACACAAGAAGATAAAAAAGTAGGACGAAAACAAATCATAGCTGCTCCTCATATTAAACAATATATAATAGATGAAAATATCAATATCCCAGTATTTCAACCAAAAACTTTGAGAGAACCAGGTATAAAAGAAATTATCACTGCTTTAAATGCTGATCTTATTATTGTTGCAGCTTATGGTCAAATTTTACCTCAAAATATACTTGATATTGCACCATGTATAAATCTACATGCATCACTTCTTCCAGCTTATAGAGGAGCTAGTCCTATTCAACAATGTTTACTAAACAAAGATGAATATACAGGAATAACTGCCATGAATATGGAAGCAGGGCTTGATAGTGGAGATATATTAGCTTTAAAGTATTTGAAAATAGAAGATTTTATGGATGTTGAATATCTATTTAATAATCTAGCAACTCTAGCTGCAACTTTAACTGTGGATGTAATAGAAAACTATGAAAATATAAAGCCTATTAAACAAAATGACTCAAAAGTATCTCATTGTGGAAAAGTAATAAAAGATGATGGAATGGTTTGTTTAGATGATGCAAGTGATATAATAGCAAAATATAAAGCCTATAGATTTTGGCCTGGAATATATTTGCAAAGTGGATTTAAACTAAAAGAAATTAGTTTAAATGAAACTACATCTTTAAATAATGAAGGTGAAATATTAGCAATAAATAAAACTGATATTATAGTAGGATGTAAAAAAGGAAGTTTAGTTATTTCTAGAGTTCAACAACCATCTAAAAAAGAGGTAAGTGTAAATGACTATATAAGAGGTAGTCATTTACAAGTAGGTGATGTTATACTATAAACATCACTTGCGATAATATTATCATAATAATTACCAATAAAAATGGGAATAAATGACTTTTAAATACCCATGGATTAATTCCAAAAAACTTTTGATTAAATCCTCTAAATCCAAGCCATAAACCAAAAAATATTTTTACACTTAATACCATTTGGAAGTTACTTAAAGTATTGTCTTTAATCTCTCCAAATACATTGGCTGCTAGAAATATACCAGTAGCAACTGCTAAGAGAAGTGCATTTGGAACTACTTTTCTTACATGCATCATAATAGCTTCTCTTGCTTTTTTATATTCTTGAGGATTTAATGATTGTTGCATTTTAGACATAAATAAATTGTCTGTAAATAAAAATCCTCCGTAAGTAAATACGGCAAAAATATGTACTATATGAATAAAGTCGTATGCCATTTAATATTACTTTTTAATAAAATCACATTTTAAGTAAATAGTTGTACCATTGATTTTACCTTCAACATGGTTTTCTACATTACCTATTCTTATGTTTTTAACTACAGTTCCTCTTTTGGCTGTAAAGTTTGCACCTTTTACATCAAGATCTTTTATAAGAGTAATTGTATCTCCTGCTTCAAGTTTGTTACCATGTGCATCTTTTCTGATTTCATCAGCATCTTCAGGACTTGCAATACCTTCTTTTGCCCATGCAAGAGTATCATCTTCTAGATACATCATATCTAGCATATCTTGGTTTGCAAGTTTTGTAAGAGTTCTATATGCTACAACTTTTACAGCTTCTACTTCACTCCACATAGAGTCATTTAAACAGTACCAATGTGATTCTTCAAGCTCACCATTTAGTTGAGTGTTACAAGTTTCACAAATTACTATTTTTTCATCTCTTGGTTCAACTGTATATTCAACTAAACCATCTTCACTTTTACATAATTCACATGCATTGTTTGCTCTACTTAATAAATCTTTATCGATACTCATTTTAAACCTTTGTTATAATTTTGCCCATTATAGCTAAAAATGGTTAATGTTATGATGAACAAGAACAAATATAGCCAGCTTTTTATTTTGGAGTGTATAGTGTATATTTTTTATGTTCATCTGAATATATCTTGATTGCAAAAATCAAGTTTATAAGCAAGAAGTTTATTTATAATTATTATTCTCCATAATGTAACCACATTCTAGAAATTCTTATTACTTTATCTACTTCTCTTACTTCGTAAACTATTCTATGTTTTATATTTATTCTTCTTGAATATGAACCATTTAAATTTCCAACTAATTTTTCATAAGGTTGTGGCTTTTGAAATGGATCTTTTCTTATTGTTTCAATAAGGTCTTTTGCTTTTATTGATAAATTTACACTTGATAATTTTTTATCATCATTTAATGCTAACTTACTATAAAGTATTTTATATGCTACCATTCAATAGTTTCACTAAATTCACTATCTGGTGCATTTATTGCCTCTTGTATTGAAGATACCATATTTGGTATTGTATTTAGATACAGTGTTTCTTCTATGGCATTCCAATCTTCTTGAGAAAGCATTACGACATTATTTCTTTTTCCAGTGATAAGTATTGGTTCGTGTGTTTTTGCAGTTTCATCCATAACATTATAAATATCTGCTCTAACTTGACTTACTGACATAACTTTTGTCATATGATACCTTTGGGTTTATTTTCTAAATTTATACTTAATATCGTACGCTTTGTCAAGAAGTAATTATTTTTAATATAACGTTTGACTTGAGAAATGAAGTACAGTTATGTAACTTTATCAATCAAATAAAACTATTTTAAATATTGTAGTTTAATGTGTCTTAAAAGCCGTGGGTACTTCATTTCTCTCCAAGATGTTGTTATAAGTTCTTTTTCCAATCAAAGTCCATTTGTCTTGCTGTTTTAATTGCTAACTCTTCACTTACAATTTTACTAACTAAATGCAAACTCATATCAATACCAGCTGATATTCCTGCTGAAGTTATAATGTTACCTTCATCTACCCATCTTACATCTTTTTTAACATTTAAATTAGGATAATCTTTTATTAAATCATCAATATCTTCCCAATGGGTAGTTACTGTATGATTTGTAATAACTTTAGCTTGTGCTAATAGAAATGCTCCTGTACAAACAGAAGCATTAATTTTACTATCTTTTGATACATTTTTAATCCATTGAATTACATTGTCTTTTTTTACTTCTTGAGTATGAACACCTCCAACTACAATTAGAATATCTATTTTTGGATGATTTGAAAAGTTATAGTTAGGGTTTATACTATATCCACCTCTAGCTTGTACCGATATATATTTTTCATTTACTAAAAATACATTAAATTTTTTATTTTCTTCTAAAAATCTTGAAGCTACTGAAAACACTTCAAATGGTCCTGAAAAATCTAAAACCTCTGCTTCGTCATATATGTAAATTCCTATATTCATATTTTGCTCCTAGTGTACTTATAACGCTTGACTTAAGAAACAAGTGGGCTAACGACTTGAAACTTTTGTCTTTCAAATTTTATCTAATCGAACTTTAAAAGCTCAAATTATCGCAGTATCCACTTGTTTTTTTCTAGGTTTTGTTAGTGTTTGTAGAGTGTATAATCTAAATCAAACCATAGTACATAGAAAATATTTTGCATTCTATATCCTACCATTGGTTTCATTCCACTGAATCTAAAAGAAAGAAAGTCTTTAATATCTTCAGTGATAAATTCTGGCTTTGAACCTCTTATAGAATCTTTTGGTATTTTTTCAAAACCTAAAGCATGTCTATTCTCTTTTTTAATATCATTCCAAGAAAGGTTTTTTCTTTTAAAAATACTTTCAGCAAATTGTTTTTTATCAGTATCATCTAAATTAGAAAAACAATATTTATCGCCAACAATTTTTTCAAGAGAAAAAATTGGAGGTGATTTATCATAATTAGGAGGAGGTATAATAGTAAGTCTAGAACTTTTACTTGCCTTAGGCTTTTTTATTTCTTTTCTGCCCACTATGCAACTCTGGTTTTAAAATATTCTTTCATTTCAGATTTTGAAATTTCATTTGCCATATCTTTGTTATCTAACCAAGTAGGTTCTTCATGAGTCATATCTCTTAATTTCCATCCACTAAATTGACCAAATATTTCATAGACTTCGTCTAATAACTCAATTTGATCTGAAGAGAATATATTTTCAAAATCTTCGTTACATTCATCACATGGAATTATATTTGATCCATATTTTTTATATAATTGGTATGCTTCTGGACATACCGGACCATGCATCCAAGCTTCAATAGTTTCATTGTATAGTTCATCTTCAAAAAGTGCAAGATGAAACCCTTGAGCATAATATAGAAGTTTTTGTAGTTTTAAGTTTGTTATTTTAGAATCTTCTTCATCAATTGTCTTAGATAAAAAATAATTTGCAACATTATTTACATTTACCATAATTTAAAGGTCTCCTTCTTAATATTAATATTTTATTTATACCATAATACACCTTAAATTGTAATGTTAGATATATTTTACAGTGTACACTAACGACCTAACTGAAGGACAAGGCGATGATACGACTTGACACTTTACCTTTTAAATTGTATCAAATCGAAGCTTAGAGGCTTAAATTACCGCAAGTATAGCCTTGTTCTTCTTCCTGTGATTTGTTATATGAAATAATAACTTTATAAGTTTGAATTATATAGAGAAGTTTTGTCTTCACTATATTTTGTTAAATTTAGAATAATTTAATTTTAGAATTTATAAGTCATAAAAAATAGACTTGTAGTAAAATCTTTCTGACCTACTTCAAATTTAGTATCATATCGTCCATAATATGTTACTGTATCATTACCTTTTAGATCTGTTGATAATTTTTGATATCTAAAACCAAATGATATTTTTTTACTATAATCATATAATACACCTAATCTTAATCCTGAAGCAGAATCAGTTGCACTTATATCTAAACCAGAAGTTGTATAAGTCATTCTTGAACTACCTATAGCACAACCAATAAATGGTCTCCATTTATTATCTTTCATAAATGCATAATCTGCTGTTAAAATAGTATAACCAATATTGCCTCCATCTGCAAGAATATTACCAATAGCCAAACCAAATATATAATTTGAATTGATACCATAATTTATTGAGATTTCTTGTGTTCCACCACTTTCATCTCCACTCTCACTATCTGAATAATTCCAATTTGTTCCATTAGCACTTACAGTTGTAGTAGTTGAAGTACTACCTATTCCTAAACCTACATTCAAACCATCAGTTGAACTAGCAAATAATGTTGATACACCTATTACTGTTCCTAAAATTAATCTCTTCATTGAGACCTTCAAAAATAAATTTGCCGTATTTATATATTTTAATAAATAGACATATAAAAATTTTGGATATATTATTTTTTTAGAAATTTTGATTAAACTTTTTTAAAAAGTTTTAAGCTAATCACTTTAAAATAAAATATTTAATGACAGTTGATTCTGAAAGAAAACCTTTAGATAAGGTTATCTTGTCAATTTATCAGCTATTATCATTTAAAACTTTCATATAACTATTTATTGAACACCCATTATAGTCTTTTAATGCTTAATTACCTACAAAAAAGGACATTTTAAATATACACTTATAAAGCCCATATTTAAGGTATTTCGATAAATTATATTACAATTTGTCATATTTTTAAACAATAATTATCTTTTATACTATAATAAAAATGTACCAATTACCCCGTTATTTCTGGATGAATCGGACATTATGGGTGTATATTTGTCATATATCGTAATAAAAGGACATTTATATTTATTTTAACTATCATTAGTTAATCTTCATTTACTTTTTTCTCCGCAAAAAAGTAACAAAAAGCTCTGATGCAAGGGATGAAATTATAAGGAAATTAATCATCTATTATCTAAAATACTAAAACTCGCGTTGCTCAAACAGTTAGTATTTCTTAACGATAATAAATAATTCCTTTCTTGTCTTATAATTTCAAATTGCATCATCTTTGTTGTGATGCTAACTTTTAATTTTATTTCTTTCTTTTCTTAAACTTGTTAATATTCAATGATAGTTAGAATATATAAATTTAACTAATAAATAAAATATCTATTTTACAATTCCTTTGGTTTTAGCACCTTATTTACAAAAGGTATAGTAGATATTAGTTTCACTTTATTGCTTATTACACCAGCTAATAAGCTTTTGAACATATTTTGATATAACTCTTCATATATTTCTTGTACATCTAAGAAATCATCTATTATAAGTGAACTTAGTCCATGTAAAGATGCCCATATTATTATGGCTTGTTTGTAGCTATCTTCTTTTTTTATTATGCCATCTTTTTGACCTTCTTCAACAGCTAGTTTAAGAGATAAAAATGAGTTACAAGAATCATCTTTGATACTAAGTAAACTTTCTCTTACACTTGCATATTTTTTACCAAAAAGTAGTCGGTATAAATTTGGATTTTCTTTTGCCCATAGTATATATGCTTTTGTAGCTAAATAAAACCTATCTACAAGTGATACTTTTTTGTTTGATAAAACTGGAGATAATTCTTTGTCAAATTCATCAAATCCAGTTTCTATTATACTTTTTATTAATTCATCTTTTGACGAAAAGTGTCTATATATAGAACTTCTACTAGTTCCTGTAGCATCACTTAGTATTTTTAGTGTTAGTTTATCAATATCGTTGTGGTGTATAAAATCAAAAGCTATTTTTAAAAACTCTTCTTTTAGGTTTCCATGGTGGTAATCTGTTTTAGTCATTATTTTTATTCATTTCTAATTCTAATATATCTTTTTCTATCTCATCTTTAAGTTCTTGAACACTCGGTAGGTACATTTGATATTTTGAAACAAAAAGTTTTTCATTGTCTTTTAATTTAGAATATTTTACTACTGTATTATCTTTTTGAGTACAGAGTAGTAGTCCTATTGTAGGGTTGTCACTTTGGCTTTTTTCTAAGTCATCATACATATTTACATACATTTCAAGTTGTCCTATATCTTGGTGAGTTAATTTAGCAGTTTTGAGTTCTACTATTACAAAACATTTTAATATATAGTTATAAAATACTATATCAATATAAAAATCACTTAGTTCAGTTTTGATATGTTTTTGTCTAGCTACAAAGGCAAAGCCCTTTCCTAATTCTAATAAAAATTCTTGTATTTTACTAATAAGTGCAGATTCTAGTTCATCTTCTCTAAAAGATATATTGTCTTTCAAGTCTAGAAACTCTAATACATAAGGGTCTTTGATAATATCTTTTGGTGTTAATTCTAAATCTTTTGTTTTTTCTTCTGCTTCTATTTCTACTATTGATTTATCTTTACTAGAAATAATTCTTTCATAATAGTGTGTACCTATTTGTCTCTCCAAAGCTCGTACACTCCAGTTAGATTCTACAGACTCATTTATATAATATTCTCTTGCTTTTTGATTTTCAACTCTCATTATAAGCTTATAATGACTCCAACTCAATTGTGCAGACAGTGTCTGCACAATTGGAAAAGATATATAAAATTGTCTCATACTCCATAAATTTCTAGTAGAAAAGCCTTTTCCAAAATCTTCTGTAAGTTTGATTGAAAGTTCTTTTATGATAGCTTTTCCATATTTTGCTCTATCATTTCCATTTTGTTCTTGATTTATTATTTGTTTACCTATATTGTAATAGGCTTCTACCATTATAAAATTAATTTGTTTATATGTATTGTTTCTTGCTGTTTGAAGAATACTTTTTATATCATTATAGAAGTTTTTATTTATAGTTAATTTATCCATAAACTATTATATCAAAAAAGATTTTATATATCTAATAAAATATGTTGACAATGCTTACATATTTATGTTATCATTGTTTACATTAAAATAAAAAAGGTTTTTTATGAAAAATTATATCAATTTTTTAGATAAACATAAATACAAAATTATAATATTTACAACTATAATAGTTGCTCTTCTTTCAATTAGTCTTAAAAATTTAGCTTTTGAAGGAAGTTATAAAATATGGTTTGACAAAGATTCAAAGATTCTAAAAGATTATGAAGATTTTAGATTAAACTTTAGTGGGGATGATACATTTTATATTGCTTTTGAAGATAATTCAACTTTGGGAGTATTTAATAAAAAAGCTATAAATACTATTATGGATCTTACATATGAGTTTGAAGATATTGATGGAGTTGATGATGTAGATTCTCTTACAAATTACTCATATATGAGTGATATAAATGATAACTTCAAAGTTGAAGACTTTATAGAAGATACTGATAACTTAGAACAAAAAAGAAAAATAGCTCTTGAAGATAATTTAATACTAAATCAACTAATAAGTAAAGATGGGAAATCAACTGCAATAAGTGTAAAGCTTAGTGAAGAGCTAGGTAGTAATGAAGAGGTAAATATAGTAGTATATAAAAAGATACTAGATATCTTAAAAACTTATGAAAATAAAACAAATTATAAATTTTATCTAGCAGGTAACCCTGCTGTTACAGCTTCACTTGTGATTATATCTCAAAGAGATGCTATGGTTCTTATGCCACTTGCTGTTGTGATTGTTACAGTATTATTATTAATATTATTTAGAAGTCAGATTGGAGTTATGATTCCTTCTGTTGTTATAGTATTTACTTTTTTAACTGTGTTATCTATTCAGATGCTACTTGGATATAAATTAAATAACTTTACAGTAAATATTCCCTCATTTGTGAGTGCTATTGCTATTGCTGATGCTATGCATTTATATTTAGCATGGATGTATTATAAAAATAAAAACAATACAAATAAACAATCAGTATATCTAGCAATGAAAAATAATATTTTACCAATAGGACTTACTAGCCTTACAACGGGTATAGGGTTTGCCACACTTGGTATTAGTTCAATTGAACCAATAGCTACTTTAGGTATTGCAATTACTAGTGCTGCGTTATTAGCATTTATATTTAGTATTACTATTGCACCTGCTATATTACTAACTTTAAGTGATGATTATAAAGTAAAAAAACTAAATTTCTTTGATTTGTCAAAAGTTAAAGGATATGGAGCTTTTATAAGTAGAAATGACAAAAAAATAGTCTTTGGGTTTATCTTTATTTTTTCAATTTTGTCTTATGGATTAGTGTATACAAAAGTAGATAGCAATAGTATAAAATACTTCAAAGATGATACAGTAGTACGAAGTGGAAGTAATTTTATTGAAGATAAATTAACAGGTGCTATGATATATGAAGTTATTATAAATAGTAAAAAAGTTGATGGAATAAAAGATAAAGATTTTTTAAATACGGTTATAAGATTTGAAGATGAATTATATAAAAACTTTTCAAATATAAGATTTACTACATCAATCAAAGATATACTACAAAGACAACAAAAAGTGTTAAACCCTAAAAGTGAAGATATATTGCCACAAAGTGCTAATCTAATAGCGCAGTATTTACTACTTTATAATATGAATTTACCTCAAGGCAAATCACTAAATGACAAAATAGATTCGGACTATTCAAAATTAAGATTAACAATAAATAGTAATATACAAGATACAAGTAAAGATTTAGATATGATTGACTGGATAAATAACTGGTGGAAAATAAATACTTCATATAGTGCAAGTGTACAAGGGCAAACTACAATATTTGCATATATGCAAAATGGAGTAAGTCAGACATTGATGTTATCTATTTCTATGACAATATTTATAGTTATAGTATTAATGCTAATGATATTTAAAGATATATCATATACATTTTTATTTATGTTGCCAAATATTGCACCAATTGTTTTAGTAGCAGGAGTTATGGGTTATATTGGTATTACTATTGATATAGGTGTTGCAATTAGTGCAGCAGTGATACTTGGAATTGCAGTTGATGATACTATTCACTTCTTTTCTAAATACTTTAAATCAATCAAAGAAAATAACTTTGAGCAAAGTATTGACTATATTATAAATAGTAGTGCAAGTGCAATGATACTAACAACACTTATTTTAAGTGCTACATTTAGTGTATTTGCTACTAGTAGTTTTATTCCAAATATAAACTTCTCTATTGTAACAGTTATTGCACTTAATCTTGCATTGGTGTTAGATTTGGTTCTTTTACCTGCACTATTAAGTATAAAATATAAAAATAAGGCAAGTAAGTGTTAGCATTAATACTTTATTAACACAAACAATATATAATAACACTATAAAAATATAGTAATCTAAAAAGGAAAATTTATGTTAAAAAAATTAATACTAACAATGGGACTAAGCGCAACACTTCTTATGGCACAAAGTGGAAAAGATATTATGCAAAAAGTAATAGATAGAGAAGATGGTGATAAGATTATAACAAATATGCAAATGCAATTAATAGACAAAGCAGGGCATAAAAGAATAAGAGATATGAAAACATATTCTAT
>Ga0256824_10000152_pt1 | contig 24782 bp, 27 predicted proteins | sample CV67metaG_FD_191570 | JGI IMG/M metagenome (GOLD analysis project Ga0256824, IMG submission 191570) | Hydrothermal vent microbial communities from East Pacific Rise, Pacific Ocean - CV67 | ecosystem: Environmental > Aquatic > Marine > Hydrothermal vents | place: Pacific Ocean: East Pacific Rise...
GATTTTCTTATTTTAATGAAGATCGCCATAGTGATGTTTATGAGGCCTTGGTATATATAAAAGTCATCTATAAAATTGACTTTTGGGACAACCGTGTAAGAGTTGGTTTAGGAGAGGGTATCTCATATGCTAGTGATGTACCAGAAGTTGAATATGATGAGGCTTTAGCAGATAAGGAAGAGACTTCTAAGCTTTTAAACTATATTGATATTTCGATAGATTTTGACATAGGGCGACTAGTAGGCTATAAACCTCTTAGAGATACATATATTGGTTACCTACTCAAACATCGTTCTGGAGTCTTTGGACTCTTTAATGGTGTTCATGGTGGTTCAAACTACAACACAATCTACCTAGAGAGAAACTTCTAATGTACGAATGGGTACTATGGTTTCATGTTATCTCTTTTGTCTCATGGTTTGCGGTACTCTTTTATCTACCTAGACTCTTTGTTTATCATGCAGAAAATATTCAAAACGCAGGCTTTGTCGAGGTTGTAAAGATTCAAGAGTATAAACTCTTTAAGTATATAGGTGTTCCATCTATGTGGACTACAGTGCTGAGTGGTGCATACCTTAGTTATATCTATGGTTTTGCAGGAAATGGTTGGCTACATACGAAGATTAGTTTTGTTGTTCTTTTAATAATTTATTTTTTCTCTATGGAAAAATATAGAAAAGAGTTCGCAGAAGATAGATGTACAAAAAGTGGTAAGTTTTTTAGAATTTATAACGAAGTACCAACTATCTTAATGTTAGTAATCGTAGCTATGGTAGTGCTAAAACCTTTTTAGGTTTTAGGCTTATTTTTCCCCGCGTTTTTTTGCTTTGAAGAGTAGAGGTGTTCCTGTAAACTCAAAAGCTTCTCTCATCTTGTTTACAAGGTATCTTCTATATGTAAAGTGAAGTCCACTTGGTTTGTTCATAACAATCGCTATTTTTGGAGGACGAGTCTCATACTGCGTTCCGTAGTAGATACGAATAACTTGACCACTTACACTTGGAAGAGTGTGACGACGAAGTGCTTTTTCTATAATCTCATTTATCTTACTTGTTGGAATTCTTTGTGAATAGTTTTCATTTATTTCTAAAATCATATCATGAAGCTTATCAACTCTAAGGTGTGATTTTGCAGAGAGTGTTAAGATAGGAGCATAAGAAAGAAACTTAAATCTATCACGAACTTCTCTAATTATCTTTTCATGTTCATCACGTTTTGAGATATCCCACTTGTTAAGAACGATGATACAAGCAAGACGGTTACTGTCAACAAGCCCTGCAATTTTTTCATCAAGGTCTAAAAATGGCTGACTTGCATCTAAGACAACAAGTGCCATATTTGAGTTTTCAAGCATCTCTGTTGTACGCATAAGAGCATACTTTTCAATACCTAAAATCTTTCCACGACGACGTAAACCGGCTGTATCTACAAAGGTAATTTGCTTGTCTTTGTACTGAACAGTCTCATCAATAGGGTCAATAGTTGTTCCAGCAACACTACTTACAACTGAACGTTCTTCTCCAAGAAGAGCATTTAGAAGTGAAGATTTACCAACATTTGTACGACCAATAATAGCTATCTTAATATGGTGTAAATCTTCTTCATCAAACTCTTTGATACGGTCATTGTTTCCAAAAATTGTGTCATCAACGATAACACCATCCATCTCATCATCATCCCAGTAAGTAAAACCATCTTCATCTGTCTCTTCTTCTGTGATATTTGCAAAAAAGTCTTCATCTGTAAGCTCTTGTTCTGGTTCTATGATGTTAAGCTCTTCTTCATCCTCGTCATTTTCATCACGAATGATGTCACTATCAGGAATCTTGCTTGCTATCCACTCTAAAAGCTCAACTGTATTTCTATTGTGTGCAACTGAAATACCAAAAATAGTATCAGTTCCAAACTCATAATAGTCCCAGAGTTTCTCTTTCATCTTGTCATTGTCAATCTTGTTTACAACAAGAGCCATGTCTTTTCCCATAGCTTGAAGTTCGTAAAAAAGTTTCTTATCTTCATCTTCAGGAAGACTTTTCCCATCAACCATATATAGAATGATATCAGCAGAGTAAGCAGCCTTAAGTGACATCTCTTTAATCTTGTCAAAGAGTTCACAACCCTTATCAAGTCCACCAGTATCAAGAAGCATCGCCTCTCTATCTATGAAAGTTACTGTTCTGCGTTTTACATCACGAGTAGTACCTGCTATCTCAGCAGTAATAGCATCTCGTTTTTTAATAAGACGATTAAATAGTGAACTTTTTCCAACATTTGGACGACCGATAATGGCGATTTTTTTCATGAGAATTACCTTGTGACTTCAAGAGATGAGTACTTATATTTTTGCAATTATATCTAAATAAATTGAGGAAATTGTTTGGAGGGAGTTTTAAGTGAAGAAGATAGGGAGTTTAGTCCTATCTTCAGGGGTATTTAATCTGTAGGAAATTCTTTATCTAAGCTCTCAAGTGCTTGAGCAGATTGGAACTGTTGCCATCTTGCATCGTCATTGTTAAGACTAGATTTTAAAGCTTTTTTAACTTCGCCGTTTACACTAGCTTCAGGTACTGTTACTAACATAAAAAGTGCACCAGAAGGAGCATTCCACATATCAACTGCTTTTGATCCTTTTAAATCAACTTTTGCAACTTGTTTTGTAACTGCTGTTGTAACCATATCTACAGTTTCAGCGTCACCACTACCAGTAGCTCTTGTGAAACCTTCAATCTTGTCTTTTACCTGCGTTTGAATCTGTTGCGCTAAGTCCGAACGACCGTTCATGATAGCTACTCTTTTCATATGTGCCATACCAGCAGCAGATTTTTCAGATATACCAACACCAGCATAAAAACCTTGAACATCAGGAATACAAGTCCATCTAGGAGCAAGTACATTTTCTTGTTTACATTCGAATGTTGGTTTGTATGTTGTATCCTCAGGAGTTGGCTCTTTATCCCCACATCCAGAAATTACTGCTGCAACTAAACCTATTAATGCTATTTTTGAAACTGTTTTTATCATTTTTATGCCTTTTGTTTGATTGTTATTTAGAGTATACTAAGATATAACTTTATTAACAATTATTAAATATAATTAAATCTAACTATTAGGAATAACAAGTGAAACAATACTACTCATACGAAAATTTTCGTGAGGATACAAAGAGTCTCATAAAGGAGGTGTCTGCGTTTGAACCTCAGGCGATTGTAGCAATAGCGAGAGGGGGATTAACACTCTCTCATGCAATGGCTGAGGGATTAGAACTCAGAGAAGTGCAGTCTATAAGAACAGAACTTTATGATGAGAGTTGTAAACGTGATGAGTTGACTCTCTTTGGAGAGTGTAGTTTTAAAGATGTTTCACGAGTCATAGTAGTGGATGACATAGCGGACAGTGGTGCTACATTTAAGTTCGTGATGGAGTATCTACAGAGAAGATTTCCTGAGATTGAGTTTAAGTCAGTGGCACTATTTTATAAGAGTAGTTCTGTATATGAGCCTCATTTTTGGATAAATGAGGCAAAAAATTGGATAGATTTTTTCTGGGAGAGAGATTACAAAAAAGAGGACTAGCTGCGTTTTTCTTTTATCATCTCATAGGCTTGATTTATCTCCTGCGTTTTAGCAGTGGCTTCTTGCATATAAGCCTCATCCTTTCCTTGTGACTTTACGATGTCTGGGTGAAACTGACGGACAAGTTTTCTATAGGCTTTTTTGATAGTAGCCATATCATCAGCTGCGTTTACACCAAGAAGTTTGTAAGCATCTTCAATGCTGTTTTGAGGCTGAACATTTTTCATCATCTGCTCAAACTTATCAAAGATAGAGTGATACATATTTGGGTCAAACTCAAGTGCCTCAGCGATGATACCTAAAATAGCTTCTTCGCTTTTACTCACTTCTCCATCAACAAAGGCTAGTTGAATCAAGAAACCCATAAACTGCTGTTTTTGTGCAGGATTTTTGCTTATTGCACGAGCTAAGGCATGAGAAACTTCTTCTATGTTTTCAGTTTTATCCTTCTCTGTGTTAAAAATATCTTTTAAGATCTCTTTTGTTTTTGTAGGCTGGGGAAAAAGTGCTGAAATATCATCAAACATGATGCCAACGAGTTGTGCTTCAAGTGCATCTACCTTTCCATCAGCTTTTGCCACCTTTGCCACAAGTGCCACAAAAAGACCGAGTTCGCTGCGTTTTAGAGCATCATGTGAAACAGAGAAGTTTTTAAATGCTTCTTGTGAGTAGTTTGTGTAAGTAGAATAACTCTTAAAGACCTTGTAAAAAATGTAAATGATGATAGCAAAGATTATGAGATTGCCCATAAATATCCTTTTTGTAAAATATAGATGAGAGTATACCTTTGAGTGGTTAATGGTTTTACTCAATTCTTATAACATATCGGTACAATTGCATTTATGAATAGACTTAAAAATATCAACAAGGGTGTGCAGTATATGCTGCTCGCCTCTTTTACTTTTGCCATTATGGGTGCCTTTGCCAAGCTTGCTTCTTTGAGTATGCCTTCTTTAGAAGTTGTGTTTTTTAGAAATATTGCAGGAGTTATTATAGTTGGTTTAGCTGTAATGAAAACGCCACTAAAAAGCAAGGGAGGGAAGCCTTGGCTCTTAGTCTTTCGCGGTTCAATGGGCTTTGTAGCACTACTGGCTTTTTTTTATAATATTGCACATATATCTTTAGGTGATGCGATGACTTACTCCAAAACCTCACCTATTTTTACGGCTATTTTTGCTTGGTTATTTCTGAGTGAAAAACTTTCATCAAGAGGATGGGGAGCAGTTTTTGTTGGATTTATAGGTATAGTTTTTATAACTCAACCGAGTGGCGTGGGGCTTACTAAGTATGACTTTTTAGGTCTGTTTAGTGGGATAGGGGCTGCCCTTGCGTATACTTCCATACGGGAGTTGAAAAACTATTATGACACAAGAGCCATAGTCCTTTCATTTATGTTAATAGGGACTATTGGACCGATAGTTCTGTTTTTTATCTCTGCGTTTATTGAGGTCAAAGAGTTGGATTTTTTACTTGGGGAGTTTGTTATGCCTCAAGGAGTAGTCTGGATTTATGTAATGGCGATGGGTATTTTTGCTACGATTTCTCAGCTACTTATGACGAAGGCTTATGGTGAAACAAAGGCGGGAATAGTTGGTGCAGTCTCTTACACAAACATTCTTTTTTCTATTGCAGTGGGTGTGCTTTTAGGAGATGCTTTACCGAGCATGAGTATGAGCTTTGGTATCGCTCTCATCGTACTTTCTGGAGTGCTTGTCGCAAAGCTAAAATAGAAGTAATTTTTCTTTAAAAGCATTATGCTATAATCCCTTACTTTATTTTATAGGAATAGTATGAAACTTCTAGCAGGACCTTGTGTCATTGAGAGTGAAGAGAACATTTTTAAAATAGCTAAAGAGTTAGAAAAGTATCATAACGACGATACAATCGACTTCTATTTTAAATCTAGTTTTGATAAGGCTAACCGTACATCATTAGAGTCTTTTCGTGGACTTGGAATCGATGAAGGTTTGAGAATACTTCAAAAAGTAAAAGATGATTTTGGCTATAAAATTGTGACTGATGTTCATGAGTCAGCTCAAGTAGAACAGGTTGCAAAAGTTGTAGATATGTTGCAAATCCCTGCGTTTTTATGTCGTCAGACAGACCTACTTGTAGCGTGTGCAAAAACATCTTGTGAAGTAAATATCAAAAAAGGGCAGTTTCTCTCAGCAGATGCTATGAAGTACCCACTTTTGAAGATACTTCAAACAAGAGGTTGTTCTGAGCCTACTTACGAAAACGCAGTGAAGCATGGAGTCTATCTTTGTGAGCGTGGTAACTCATTTGGTTATGGAAACATGGTCGTAGATATGAGAAACTTAGTGATTATGAGAGAGTTTGCACCAGTGATTTTTGATGCAACACACTCAGTGCAGATGCCAACAGCCGAAAATGGTAAAACAGGTGGAGATAGCTCAATGGTACCTCACCTAGCTAAGGCAGCTGCGGCTATAGGTGTTGATGGTTTCTTTTTTGAAACACACTTCGACCCAAGCATAGCACTGAGCGATGGACCAAATATGTTAAAACTGCAAGATTTAGATGCAGTAATTCAAAAAATCAAAAAAATTCAAGCAATATAAGGAAAATAGATGAAATTAGTTGAAGGTAAGTTAAAAGTAATTAACGGAAAAAAAGTAGCGATAGTAAGTACAAGATGGAATCACTTTATAGTTGATAGACTTGTTGAAGGGGCAGAAGATGCTTTTAAACGCCACGGTGGAGAAGATGTTGACTTAACTCATGTTCTAATCCCTGGTGCATTTGAACTTCCAATGGTTGTTGACCAGCTTTTAGCTTCTGGTAAGTATGACGCAGTATGTGCTTTAGGTGCAGTTATCCGTGGTGCTACTCCTCACTTTGATTATGTTTCTGCTGAAGCTACAAAGGGAATTGCAACTATGAGTCTTAAGTATCAAAAACCAGTGAGTTTTGGTCTTCTTACTACAGACACAATCGAACAAGCAATAGAAAGAGCCGGTACAAAAGCCGGAAATAAAGGTTTTGAAGCGATGACTACTGTTATCGAAATGCTTGACCTATATGAGGCAATATAATGGCAACTAGACATCATGCACGTATGGCAGTAGTATCTTTACTATATGCTTTTGACTTAGGAAATGGAAACACAGCAGAACACACGGATGAGATCCTTGAAGAGAAAAAGATTCGTAACAAACAAAAAGATTTTGCACTTGATTTATATGCAGGTGTAATGGAAAATCTTGATGCTTGTGATGCTCAAATTATTGAACATTTAAAAGATTGGGATTTTGCACGCTTAGGTTCTATAGAGAGAGCTACCCTGCGTTTAGCTGCTTATGAGATTCTATTTGGTGACTTAGATTCTGCTGTAGTTATAAATGAAGCAGTTGAAATTACAAAAGCTTTTGGAACAGAGCAATCACCGAAATTTATTAATGGTGTTTTAGACGCAATAAGTAAAAATAAATAAGCAAATATTTATGATAAAAATTGTTCTTTTAGTTATATTTTTTAACTCTTTAGTTTTTGGTGCAAACCAGTGTATAAAGTGTCATGCAGGGATAGAAGATATTCGTGATAGAAACTCTTCTATGATGAAAGCTATCTTAGATGTAGCACAAGAAGCTGGACACAAAGGTAACGACTGTATAGTCTGCCACGGTGGTAATCCAAAAACTAAGAGTAAAAAATATGCGCACAGAGGAACAATAAAGTACTTTAAAACCCACAAGGGACCAAAAGAGTACTACCCATCACCCGCTTCTTCACGGGTAAATGAGAACACTTGTGGCATCTGCCATCCGAGTCAAGTCGGAGCACAGATGAACTCTCTGATGAGAACTCAGCAGGGAGAAATCCAAGATGCGATGTGGAGTTTTGGTGCAAAAGAGGGCTACGAACATACCGCAGGAAACTACAAAACAAAAAATCCAGATGATAAAAGTAAAAGAGTAGGAACAGATACTTACAGAAAGTATATGCAAAAACTAGTAACTATGGAGCCTCAAGTCTTTGTACAAGAGACAGATAAGCTTAGAGATGCTCCAACATCTAAAGAGCTTCAAAAAGATCCTTCTCTTGGAGTTTATGCATATCTTGCTCAAAAAGAGTTACATAATCATATAGGCTCAAAAGATCTCGGCTGTGCTGCTTGTCATATTCCTTACTCAAAGACTGGAGATATCTTAACTCACCAGATTCAAAGTTCACGAAAAGTAAAAGTAAAAATTAATGAACTTGAGTACTCAGGCATACCTGTACAAACATGTTCGACATGTCACAATCATGGAAAAAGCATAGGTGTATCTTATCAAGGCTTGATAGAGAGTGAACAGAAGAGTGAAGCAGAGACTAAACACTACCTTCATTTGAAAGAAGATATTCACTATCAACTCGGTATGTTATGTCAAGATTGTCACACCTCAAATGATCTGCATGGTGATGGTTTCTTAGCTGGAACAAACCTGGGGGCGGTTGAGATAGAGTGTCAAGATTGTCACGGTACAACTTCTTTATATCCTTGGGAGTTACCTATAGGTTACTCAGATGAGTTTGAGACTCAAGAAAAGGTTGGCGAAGCGAGAGGTGTCTCACAGACTCTTTCAAAGTATCTTTTACAAGGCTATGTTCCAGATAAGGAAGATGGCTATATCTTAAGTGTTCGCGGCAACCCACTTCCTAAAGCAGTCAAACGTGGTAACAAAATCATCATGCACTTAGCTAACGGTAAAGATATAGAACTCAAACCTCTCAAGTTACTCAAAGAAGAAAATGCACTTTCTAAAAAAGCACTTGTTGCTATGGATGAGATACAAGCACATACTTCTAAGATGGAGTGTTATAGCTGTCATGCAGTATGGGCACCGCAAACTTATGGATCTGATTTAAAGATTGACTACTCAAAGAAGCATAAAAAAGTAACTCAAAAAAGTGCTTATACAAGATGGGAAGACCCAGCACTTGCACAAAATGGAGAAGGACGAATAAGTCCAGTTATCCCAGCACATCAAGCGAGTGTAACTGTTATAGGTCGAGATAAAAAAGCTCTTCTTGAGGAGCATATTTTTAAAATACCAAATGTAGAAGGTGCCGGTGATGAGGGACAAAACGCTACAACTATGTCACCTATTCAGCCCCATACTATCACTAAAGAGGCTCGCTCTTGTGAGTCTTGTCACACTTCATCTAAGGCACTTGGTCTAGGCACAAGTGCTACTAATTTAAAACATAATTATTCACAGTTTGTAGATGAAAATGGCACACAGTTAATGACAGTAGGACATCACTTTAAACTTTCATCTCCTCTTAGTAGCATCCAACGCGATAAGCTAGACCGTCGTGGTGTTTGTATCTCTTGTCATATCGATATACCAGAGGGAAACCTTGCTGTAAGTGCTATGACACATGTTGCAGAGATGGCAGATTTAAACATAGATAACAAAGAACATCAAAGTATACTCAACAAGGTTTTAAACATAGGCGCTTGGTTTCAAGTTCTTGGTCTTATCTTTATTTTACTAGTGTTAGTATATATTGTATATACTGTTTTTATAAAAAAGAAATCAATTAACCCACGAAATAGAGGATGGAAATAGTGAAGAAAATAATACTAATTATTGCAATAGCTCTAAGCCTAAGTGCAAACGACATAATTGTAAAAGAGTCTTGTGTGGATGTAAGCACTACTGCGAATAACATTAAGGAGATAGTAACTACTAAAGGACTTAGTGTATTTGCAATCATCAACCATAGTGGTAATGCCAAAATGGTCGATATGAAGCTAAATGAGTCAAAGATGGTTATCTTTGGAAATGCAAAACTTGGGACTGCTTTAATGCAGCAAGATATGACAGTAGGACTTGACCTTCCTCTAAGAGTTTTAGTCTATAAAGATACAGATGGAAAAGTTAAAATGGCATATAGAGATGGTTCTTGGTTAGTGAAGCACCATGTTCTAAACGCAGAGTTAAAAGAAAAAAAGATAAACAAAGCTATGGAAATGTTTACTCAAAAAGCGGGACAATGTTCAAAAGATTAACAAAAGAAGAAGCACTTGATCTAATCAAAAATGCTGACTTAAAAGAGCTTGGGCGATTAGCCTCAGCTCGTAAAAAAGAGTTACACCCTAAGGGTATCACTACATTTGTAATAGATAGAAATATAAACTATACAAATATCTGTTGGGTAGATTGTAAGTTCTGTGCCTTTTATAGACATGAAAAAGATGCTGATGCTTATGTACTTACCTTTGATGAGATAGATGCAAAGATAGATGAACTTTTAGAAATAGGTGGAACGCAGATACTTTTCCAAGGTGGTGTGCATCCTAAACTAAAAATAGAATGGTATGAGGACTTAGTTGAGCATATTCATACTAAGTATCCAACTATTACTATTCATGGTTTTTCTTCTATTGAGCTTGATTTTATCGCTAAGGTTTCGCGTATAACGATTCAAGAAGTGCTTTCTCGTCTTAAGGTAAAAGGTCTTGCTTCCATTCCAGGAGCTGGTGCTGAGATACTCTCTGATAAGGTTCGCGATATTATTGCACCTAAGAAGATTGATGCTGAAGTATGGGTTGGTGTACATCGTGAGGCACATAAACTAGACATTATGAGTACAGCTACTATGATGTATGGAACAGTTGAGACTGATGAAGATATCATTGATCATTTTGAAATGGTTAGAAAACTTCAAGATGAGACTGGTGGTTTTCGTGCGTTTATTATGTGGAGTTTTCAGGGTAAGAACACTGAGCTTCTAGCACAGATTCCAGATATGGAAAAACCATCTTCAAATCGTTACCTGCGTTTACTTGCAGTAGCTCGTCTCTATCTTGATAATGTTCCAAATATTCAGAGTTCATGGGTAACACAAGGTCCATACATTGGACAGATGGCACTGCGTTTTGGTGCAAATGACTTAGGTTCAACTATGATGGAAGAAAATGTCGTAAGTAGTGCAGGTGCTGCTTATGCAATGGCAAAAGACGAGATGGTACAACTTATCCGTGATATAGATGAAACTCCAGCAGTGAGAAATACTGCTTATGAGACACTAGAGATTTACAGTTAATGAGATTTTTTTTAACACTACTACTTTTAGGACAAATTATAATGGCAGCAACAATTGATAGCATAGAAGTAAAGGGTATAAAAGTACCTTTTATTTATGAAAAAGAGACACGACTTCCACTTACTACAACACAGATAATATTTACAAATAGTGGAAGCATTACAAATACTGAGATAGCAGGACTTGCTTCATTTAGTGCAAAAGTTCTCAATGAGGGAACAAAAACACTAGGTTCTTCTGGATTTGCTGAGGCACTAGAGTCTAAGGCTATAAGTATCTCAGCTCATGCTGGTACAGAGACTTTTGTCTTGGAGTTAAGCTCACTTAGTAGTGAGTATAAAAATGGTATGAATTATCTTGAGGAACTTATAAAAGACCCTAACTACTCAAAAGAGAGCCTTTCAAAGATAAAAACTATGACTCTTGGTGGCTTGAGCCGTAAAGAGAATGACTTTGATTATATCGCTTCAAATGAACTCAAAAAGATTATGTTTGAAGAGGGTGTTTTAGGTAAACCCTCTTCGGGAACAGTTCAAAGTATAGAGAGTATGCAACTAAGTGATGTGAAGAGTTTTATCAAAAAAAATCTTGTCATATCTAAGGCTATAGTTGTTGTTGGTGGGGATATAGATGTTGAAGAAGTTAAAAAAAGAGTAGCACAACTACTTGAAAACTTAGCAAAGGGTAAAAAAGAGCAGGTTACACACTTTGACGTAAGAGCTAAACCTACGACAAATATTCTTAAAAAAGAGACTGAACAGGCTTATGTATATTTTGCTTCTCCATATAATGTTAAAGTTGATGATGCAGATTATTATAAGGCGAGAGTTGCTACTTTTATCTTAGGAACTGGTGGCTTTGGCTCTCGTTTGATGGAAGAGATTCGTGTGAAACGTGGACTTGCTTACTCTGCTTATGCAAGAGCTCATGTGAGTAAGTCTAGTAACTATCTAAGTGGTTATCTTCAAACAAAACTAGACTCTATGGATGAGGCTAAAAAGACTGTCAAAGAGGTTATAGCTGCGTTTGTGAAAGATGGTGTAACTGAAGAAGAGTTAGAACAGACTAAGAAGTTTTTACTTGGAAGTGAGCCTCTTAGAGTTGAGACAATGAGTCAGAGACTTAACCGTACTTTTATGGAGTACTACAAAGGTTTTGAACTTGGACATTCTCAAAAAGAGTTAGAACAGATAAGTAACTTAAAACTAAAAGATTTAAATAAATTTATCAAAAGTCATAAAGAGATTTTAGATATTAGTTTCGCAATAGTTACAAAATAGTTTAAATACATGGCAGTTTGTCATGTTTTTAAACTCTCATCAGAAAAAGTATTATAATGTGTTTGATATCATAAGAAAAAGGAATTGATTTGGCTACTACTCTCATTGGTCAGATTGATCGAATCCTTTTTGAAGATGAGGGCTTTTTTATAGCTGTTCTAAAGTCTGGTGAAAAGATTAGTGGAACTTACTATGAGAGTGCTGTTGAAGATATCAAAGGCTCTGCTATTACTCTTAGTGGTGAGTGGAATGAACACAAAAAACATGGTAAGACTTTTAAATTTGACTCCCTCAAAGTAAACCAAAACGAACTCTTTTTCTTTCTAAACAAAATCATCAAAGGCTTTACAAAAAAACTCTCAGCAGACCTAATAGAGAAGTTTGGACAAGAAGAGTTAGTCAATATCTTAGATAACGACATAGAAAGACTTCTTGAGTTTAAAGGCATCAAAGAGAAGCGTCTTAAAAAGATTCAAAACTCATGGAAACAGTTTCGTTCTATGCGACGACTTGGAGAGTTCCTTTCTCCTTTTGATGTCTCTCCTGCACTTCTTACAACTATAGCAACTGCAATGAAAGATGTAGATGAACCATGCACAAAGATAAAAGAAAATCCCTACATACTTACAAGTATAAACTCAATCGGCTTTAAACGTGCAGATGAGTTAGCTCTAAAGATGGGAATAGATAAAGATAACGAGGGACGAATAAGCTCTGCAATGGATTATGTTCTTCTCAACTACTGTGAGTCTCAAGGAAACTCTTGTATCTCCAAAGAGGTACTTTTTGGTGGACTTGATGAGCTGTTGACATTTTCAAACAGACACAATCTTTATGAGGCAGCCTTAGTAGAAAGAGTTGCAGAAGCTAGCATAGTCATTATGAAAAACAACAGAGTATCTCCTTCTAGGCTCTATGACGCAGAGAAGTATCTTTATGATACTTTTACATCACGTGCAAAACTTGACAACGGAGGTTTTGTAAAGAACCTTGATGCGTTTTTAAAAGAGTCTGATTTAGAACTTGGAGAACAGCAAAAAGAAGCTGTTGCTATGATAAACGCAGGTAAATCACTTCTATTTTTAGTTGGATACGCAGGAACAGGTAAGTCAACAACTTCAAGAACTATTTTAGACCTACTTAACACTAGGTTTGATAAAAAAGAGATTATGACCTGTGCCCTGAGTGGTATAGCTTCTCAGCGCATTAGTGATACTACTGGATATGAGTCGGCTACAATTCAGTCACTCCTTGTAAAACATGAAAAAAGTGATAAGTTTCCCTATGCAGTTGTTTTGATAGATGAAGCTTCTATGATTAACTCAGCACTTTTTGCAAGGCTGATGGCAAAAATATCTAAAGATGCCATAGTTATTATCGTTGGTGATGATGCACAACTTCCTCCTATCGGTGCAGGAAATGTCCTGAGTGATGCACTCACTCTGGAGTTAGCACCTATAGTAAAACTTACTAAGATTTTTAGACAGAGTGAAGATCAAGCTATAACACTTATTGCAAATGATATTCGCAAGGGTGAGATTCCTCAGTATAGACAGAAGTATGATGACTTTGAGTTTATAGATGTAAGTATAGATAACTACTACTCACTCAGAAATCAGCTCTCTCAAGATGAACTTAAAAACCTAAGAGATAAGAACTCAAACAACATAGTCGCAGAGATAATCCATAGAGTAGTGGAGTCTATAGAAAAAGCAAGATATAGACTTAAAAACAAGCAGATAAAAGAGTACCTAAACTACTTTCAGGTTATAACTCCTATGAAGGGTGGTATTCTTGGAACTACGAACCTTAACAAGATTCTCCAAGAGTACTTTAATCCAAACCCAAAAAAGTGTGTCAAAAAAGGTAGTCAAGAGTTTCGTCTAATGGATAAGGTTGTTCATACAAAAAATGAAAATATGACCTCATGGAGTAGCGATGGTTTTAAGATGGGTGAAGAGTCTAACCAGAGACGTATTTTTAATGGTATGAGTGGATTACTCTTTAAGATAGAAGAGGAAGATGAACAGGTTTTTGTCTTTTACCCAAATGAGGATGTAGTAGTTGTATATGAGTATGAAGAACTCAAGTCAATGCTAATGCTCTCATATGCGCTAACTATCCATAAAGTGCAGGGTATGGAGTATGATATAGTAGTTATTCCTATGAGTTTTACGCACTTTATTATGCACAATACTAAGCTTATCTATACAGCTGTTACTCGTGCAAAACATAAGTGTATACTAGTAGGTGAGGGTGGTGCGTTTGAGAGTGGGTGTAAGAAGTTTGAATCAACACGGCGAGATACCGTGTTGCTCGAGTTATAAAGCTTATTTAGCTTCTATAAGCTCTTTAAGTTCTTTGTCAGAAGTCAAAGTTTTTATAGCAGTTATTTTTCCATTTTCTACAAAAGCTACTACGATTTTGTCTACATTTACACCATTTCTATAGGGAGCAGCAACAGACTTCTCATCTAAAATAAGTACAGTATGTTTAAAATCTTTAAGTCCTGGCATGATAAAGAGACTTCTTATAAGTGATGGAGCTGCACTTACATCAGCTACAAAAAGAGCACCATTTTCACTTAGGTAAGTAGGTGTTTGTGTTTCAAAAAAGTCATTACAAGTATGTGCAACATCTTTACTAAAAGCAAAAATAACCATTTTTGTCTCTGCGTTTAGTCTCTGTGGCTTTTCAAACTGGTCATTTAAGCTCAAAGAACTTAAATCCTTTCCTACCACTATCTTCGGCTCAACATTGATACTATCATCACCTTTTGAACTACACGCACTAAATCCTAAAACTAGTGTTAATACTAAAAGTATATTTCTCATTTTATTCTCCATATTAATTTTTAACATAGTACTTGAATGAGCTTGTAAATTACGCTCTATAAATATATAGATACATTTTATCAAGATGCTTTAAAGAAAGTAAAAATTTTGCTACAATAACGAAAATTTTAATACAAAAGGTAGACAATATGGCATGGGCAACAGCAAGACATATACTAGTAGATAGTGAAGAAAAGTGTAACGAGTTAAAAACAGAGATTCAAGATGGTGCAAGTTTTGAGGCTGTAGCAAAAGACAACTCAAGCTGTCCTTCATCAAGAGATGGTGGAGACTTAGGTAAATTTGGACCAGGGCAAATGGTTCCTGAGTTTGATAAGGCAGTGTTTAATGGTGATGTTGGTGTAGTTTATGGACCGATTAAAACTCAGTTTGGTTACCACTTACTAGAGGTAACTGGTAGAGGTTAGTCCTCACTTAAAGAGTTAAGTATTAACTCTTCTAACTCCTCTAGGGGAGCACTTGTAAGACCTTCAAACTGCGTTTTATTAAAAGTTTGTTGGCGTTTTGCAAGTTGTGCAGTGTGAATAGAAATAAGCTCTATCATCTGCTCTTTTTCACACTTTCCGTCAAGATAGTCTAAAACTTCAACAATCCCAATACTACTCATAGAGTGTGGCGCTCTTGTAAACTTCTGTTCAAGATAACAAATCTCATCTATAAGACCCATTTGGAGCATTTTAGAGCTGCGTTTTGAGATTCTCTGTCTTAAAATATCTCTACTGACTTCTATGTTAAATACAGCTAGATTTTCGATGATAGGTTTTGGAGGATTTTGTTTGAACCACTCACTTGGTGTGACTCCAGATGCTTCATAAATTAGAAGGGCTTTTTCTATTCTATAGCTATCGTTTTTATCTATTTTAGACATATAAACTTCATCTAAATTTCTTAAAAAAGTATAGACCTTTTCTATGTCTAGAAGTTGAGACTCTACACTGCGTTTTGTCGCTTGGTTTATCTCAGGAAGAGTAGATAGTCCTTGCATAAGAGACTTCAAGTAAAAAGAAGTACCACCAACAATTATAAGATTCTTTTTCTCTTTTTGACAAAGTTTGAAAACTTTTTTATATAGAGTTATGAAAATATCTACACTAAAATACTCATCTGCGTTTAGCTCATTTATGCCAAAGTGTCTAACCTGGCTTAACTCCTCACTGGAGGGTTTTGCGGAGACTATATCTATCTCTTTATAGATACTTAAAGAGTCTATTGAGAGTATATAGGCATCAATTTTAAGTGCGATTTTTATAGCTAAATCACTCTTTCCAGAAGCAGTAGGTCCAATTATAGCGAGTTGTTTCATAGGGAAATTATATCATTTTAAATCAAGTTTAGATAAAATAAGAAGAAATTACATTTTAGGGAAAATAGTTGAAAAAAATTATACAAAAAGCGAAAGACTTTAACGAACTTGTTATGTTTGAACATTCCATTTTTTCTCTTCCTTTTATCTTTATAGCTATGATAGTAGCAGCTGATGGCTGGTTTGGTTTTGGACTACTTATACTAGGTGTCCTAGCTGCTCTAAGTGCGAGAAACTTCGCTATGGGTGTGAACCGATATGCTGACCGTGATGTTGATGCAGCAAATCCTCGTACACAGAATAGACCAAATGTAGACGGTCGACTCGATGCTTCAAGTATTATGATTTTTACTGTAGTAAATGCGATTATTTTTATTATCGTGGCATCTATCATAAACTCTCTTGCGTTTTGGCTCAGTTTCCCTATTCTTTTTGTGCTTGGATCGTACTCTTACTTCAAGCGATTTAGCTCTTTAGCTCATGTTGTCTTGGGTGTGGCACTTGGTCTTGCCCCTATTGCCGGAGTTGTGGCTGTTGAGGCAAGTATTCCATTATGGTCAGTTCTTTTAAGTCTCGGAGTTATCTTTTGGGTGGCTGGATTTGACCTTCTCTACTCACTTCAAGATATGGACTTTGATGCTGATAATGACTTGCACTCTATACCTTCTCGTTATGGTGCGGATGCGACACTTTTTATCTCTGCTCTTTTTCATTCACTTGCAGTTTTATTTTGGCTTCTTTTTGTCTGGTCGGCTTCGCTTGGCTTTTTCGCCTTTGTCGCTGCGTTTGGTTCCGGAGCTGTTTTAGCTTATGAGCAGAAGTTAGTGAGACGAGATTTTACTCAGATAGACCGTGCATTTTTTACAGTTAATGGCTATCTCGGTGTTGCGTTTTTTGTACTAATAATTTTAGATAGGATGTTTGCATGAGTCCACGTTTAGTAAAAGCTCCCATTAGTCTGTGTTTTAGTGAACAAACTCAAGATAAAGAAGCTTATGAAAGAGAGTATCAACAGCTGAGTGAGTCTGATGAAGACCCGATAAGCCAGTGGCTAAAGTTGGCAAAGGCAAAAGGGGAAACAAGAGAGACAGACCCAGTTTTACTCCAACTTGTAGTTGATCTTCATAGAAAGTTTGATGCACTAGAGATGTTCTTAAAAGATGTAAAACCTGTGCGAGTTTCACTTACAGTTGAAGCAAAGATAGACTCTATAGGCTTTGAGCACTTGAGTTTAGAAGAGGGGCTTTTAGAAGAGGGTAAGACCTATTATGGTCGTATTGAGATGCCTGTGCACCCTAAGCATGATGTCGGAGTATTTTTCAAAGCACTCTCTCCAACCCTAGCAGAAATAGTAAAAATGCATGAGAGAGACGTAAAAGAGTGGGGTGCTTATCTTACAGCACGTGAGCGTGTTCTTATCCGTGAAGCAAGAGAGAAAAAACAATGAGTATAGACAAGTTCCCAATCTCTTTAGAGTATATCATAGTCGTTATGGCAGGGATAATTCTCTATCTTTTATACTATGTATTTACAAAAGATTCTCATTATACAAAAAATATTCGCTCTGTTGCCTCTGTAGTTGAAGAGCTAAATCGTGAACTTTTTTATCTTAAGAAAAAACTCTCTCAGACACAAGATAGTATCAAAGATAACTCTCAACGAATGACAGATGATGCCATCTATGAAGAGATAGAACGCAGTGTTTACGATATGGTACAACCTCTTTCTGCTGGGCTTAAACAGCTTCAAGAGAACATCACAACTATAGATGTTGAGATAGGAAATCGTATGGCTCAGATAGAGAGTGGCGTGAAGCAGATAAGTATTCCCTCTTCGATTCACGGCAATGATGATGAAAAAATTATGTCACTATTTAAGCAGGGCGTTTCGGTTGATACTATAAGCAAAGAGCTTCATATCTCAAAACCTGAAGTAGAATTTGTACTTAAAATAAATAAAATAAAGTAAGATAGATGATGAGTGCAGATAGAAAACTTTTTACACTAGTGTCGATTTTGATATTTACGAGTATCATACTTTCGTACTCTCTTTCCTCGTACACAACACTACTTTTTGGGGTAAATGAGTTTCATTTTGCTATCCGTCAAGCAGTTTTTGGTCTTCTTGGAATAAGTATTATTTACACACTCTCTTTACTTGACCCAGATGTTTGGCTTAGCCGCATAGGTTTTTTACTCTTTTTTGGTTCTTTAGCTCTTATGATAGCTATGCCTTTTCTTCCCGAAACACTTGTTAGTGCTGTCGGTGGAGCAAAACGCTGGATAAAAATAGCCGGTTTTTCTATAGCTCCGGTAGAGTTTTTCAAAGTTGGATTTATCTACTTTTTGGCTTGGAGCTTTTCTCGTAAACTTGGACATCATGATGGAATGGGTATCAAAAACGAGTTCCTGCGTTTTGCACCTTATGCAATCATCTTTATAGGTGCTATGTTTATCATTGCGTTTTTACAAAAAGATTTAGGGCAGGTTGTTGTTCTTGGTATGACACTTCTTTTCATGCTTATATTTGCAGGGAGTAGTTTTAGGTTCTTCCTTAGTATTTTAGGTGGGATTTTTCTTGCAATTATTATCTTTATTTTTACAGCAGAACACAGAATAATCCGTATAAAATCATGGTGGGCACTTGCACAAAACTCAGTTTTGGAGATACTGCCTGCCTCACTTGCTGATAAACTTCGAGTTCCAGTAGAGGTAGAACCTTATCAGATAGGGCACTCTTTAAATGCCATTCACAATGGTGGTATCTTTGGTGTAGGTATAGGTAATGGAACATTTAAACTAGGCTTTCTTTCAGAGGTTCATACCGATTTTATTTTAGCGGGACTTGCCGAAGAGTTTGGTTTTTTTGGAGTGGTTTTTGTAGTTGTTGTTTTTCTCTGGATGTTACAGAGGATTTTCAAGGTTGCAAATCGTTCTAAGGACAAGAGCATTTATCTCTTTAGCATAGGAATTGGCTTGATTTTATCTTTTGCTTTTTTAGTAAATGCTTATGGAATCAGTGGGATAACACCTATTAAAGGTATCTCAGTACCTTTTCTTTCTTATGGTGGTTCAGTGATGTTAGGCTCTGCGTTTGGTATTGGGATGGTGCTTATGGCATCGAAAAAAGTAGATATGTCTTGAAGGTGATAAGTTTATGAAAATATGTATAACAGGTGGTGGAACTGGTGGTCACTTGATGATAGCTGAAGCCTTGGCTGAGGCTGCTGTAAGTGAAGGAAATGAAGTTATTTTTATAGGTTCTACACATGGACAAGATAGAAAATACTTCGAGAAACGCAGTCCCTTTGCCTCTGTGTACTTTTTAGAAACAACTGGAGTAGTAAACCAAAGGGGTCTTGGAAAAATCAAGGCTCTTTATAGAGTTTTTAAAGCACTCCTTCAATCAAGAAAGATACTCAAAAAACATAAGATTAGAGCTACCTATAGTGTAGGAGGCTTTTCTGCTGCTCCTGCTGCGTTTGCAACATTAAGTCGTTTTATGCCTCTGTTTATACATGAACAAAACGCAGTGGCAGGTCGTCTTAACTCCCTACTAAAGCCCTTTGCAAAAAGTTTTGTATCAGCTTACGATAAAGAGTCAAAGATTCAAGGTTATCCAGTCAAAGAGGTTTTTTATAAAAACGCACGCGAGAGAAAAAGCCTTGAGAGTATCATCTTCTTAGGTGGTTCTCATGGGGCAAAGGCTATCAATGACTTAGCCTTAAGTGTAGCAAAAGAGTTAGAAAAACGCAGCATCAAGATAGTGCATCAAGCTGGTGAAGCTGACTTTGAGAGAGTAAGGTTAGCCTATGAAGAGATGGGTGTAGAAGTAGAACTTTATGGTTTTACAAAAGAGTTAGATAGACTTATCTCAAACGCAGACTTAGCAGTGAGTCGTGCAGGTGCATCAACTCTTTGGGAGCTTACAACAAACGGCTGTCCAACTCTTTTTGTTCCTTATCCTTATGCCGCAGGCGATCATCAGTTTTACAATGCTGCGTTTATAGTAGAGCATGAACTTGGTTGGTGTCAAAGAGAAGGCGAGGGACTCAAAGCAAAACTAGAGTCTATTTTAGATGATAATTCTCTTGAGCAAAAGAGTCAAAAGCTTTTAGAGTATAGCACTAAAGATGTTGCACTAAGTATGATACAAGATTTACAAGCAAGGGTAAAATAATGCATGAATTAGCACAACTTTTAGTTGATTTGATATTTGACTGGGGCTATTTTGGTATCTTTATCATGATGGCGATAGAGAGTAGTTTTGTCCCTTTTCCAAGTGAAATAGTTCTTATTCCTGCTGGATATTTAGCGAGTCAGGGTGATATGAGTTTGAGTATGATAATGCTTAGCGCTCTTGGTGGCTCACTACTTGGTGCGTTTACGAACTACTATCTTGCACTCACTCTTGGTCGGACACTATTAGAAAAATATGGTAAGTATTTTTTCATAAAAGAAGCTACTTTAGAGAAGATGGATCTCTTCTTTTTAAAGCATGGTGCTATCTCTACTTTTACGGGAAGACTGATTCCCGGCATAAGACAACTTATCTCTATTCCTGCGGGTCTTGCTCGTATGGGACTGGTAAAGTTTACTACATATACTGCTTTAGGTGCTGGAATATGGGCTTTTATACTTACTATGTTAGGTTACTTTATAGGTGAAAATCAAGAGCTTATAAATCTCTACTTAAAACAGATAACTATAACAATTCTCGCTATTTTAGTTATGATAGCTTTTGTATACTATAAAATCCAAAATAAAAAGAAGTAAATTATGAATCATATGGACTATATGTTTGCCAAAGGCTTTTTAGGTACTAATGCTCCATTTTTTATGGATGTTGTTACACTTATCGTCGCTATTTTACCACTTCTAGTATATAGCTCTATCCTTCTTGCAAGAAAAAAGATGATTAAACTACATATGCTTACTCAAAATGTTATCTTTTTTGTATCTGTTGTTATCATCGGGTACTTTGAACTTGGTGTACGTGCTGGTGGTGGTTTTAATGCCTTTATGAGTGAGAGTGATGTCTCTTATACGTATGCACTTGTAGTTCTTATCTTGCACATCATCATAGCAACACTTACTCTTTTATACTGGACACTTACGATAATGAGAGCAAACTACCACTACTTTAAAAAAGAGTTACCTGGTAGATACACAAAAATGCATAAGATCTTAGCACTCAAAAGTACACTAGGTATCATCCTCACTTCTTTTAGTGGAGTATGGGTTTATCTTCTCCTCTTTGTATACTAAACAAAAAATAATTTAAGGAATTTTAATGATAAAAATTGATGAAAAAGCACCGGAGTTCTGTCTCCCCAACCAAGATGATATAGAGATATGTTTAAGAGACTTAAAAGGAAAGTGGATAGTTTTATACTTCTACCCTAGAGATAACACTCCCGGATGTACAACAGAAGCTTGTGAGTTTACAGAAGCTGCTCCTGACTTTTCAGAGCTTGATGCAGTCATTATCGGAGTAAGTGCAGATAGTACAAAAAAACACCGTAACTTTATCGAGAAGAAAGAGCTAGGTATCACACTTCTAAGTGATGAGTCTACACAAATGATGCAAGAGTATGGTGTGTGGCAACTTAAGAAAAACTACGGTAAAGAGTATATGGGAATTGTTCGTACTACACTTATAATAAATCCAGAGGGTATTGTAAAAGGACTTTTTGAGAAGGTAAGAGTTAAAGAGCATGTGGCAAAAGTACAAGAAGAGTTAAAAACTCTTCAAGCTTAGTAAAAACAAATCGCGAACATCAGTTCGCGACTCTGCGTTTAGTATCTGTAACGTAGGTAGAAACGGATATCTTGAGCTGTGTCTACATAATTTGAGGCAGTATTTACAAATCCACCTAAGCCATTTGGAACTGGCATATTGCTAGAAATTTCTTTTGAATTACCAGATGTGTTTCCAAAAAATCCATTACTACCAGAATATTTATAGTCTATATATGTATAACGAATTTGAAAAGATAAAATATCTTCAATAAGTGGCTCAGTAAAGTATACTTCATAAGCATCACCACGAGTTGCAAGCTTTGAACCTACATTTGTGTCTTCTGCATATGTGACACTTCTCCAATACTGAGAACCTTTGTTATACTCAACTCCCCATTTTCCATCATCTGTTATTAACGATGGTACTTGAAGCCCCACCCAAATAGAATAACCATTTTCAGCTTTAGCTGAACCTAGCATACCAGTCATGTCAACTCCATTAACTACTCTATTTTTAGGATCAGTTTGTGTAACTGCACCACTGATAAAGAAGAAAGTGTCATCAAGGTAGTCACTCCACTCATCACCGATACCATTCATAGTAAAGTTTGCTGTAAAACTATGAAGACCACCCACTGTATCTAAACCTTGGAAAGCATGAGTTACAGGGTTATAGTTACCATCAACTAAATTATTAGCATAGTAATACTGTGTTGCTAAACCATATTGCCCATCATTATAAGGGATAAAAATCAGACCAACTAAATCTATGTCTGGATTTTTAGTTACACCTGAGTTATCTGTTGCATAGGGAGTATAACTAAATTTTGATGCGGCATTTGTTCCACCACGTCCAGCACAAAGTTTTATATACATACCATCTATACCAGTTACATCTTCAAATGAGAACTTAGAACTTAGTCCATCAAACTCAACATTGATTGTATGTCCCATAGGTGAAGCAGCTGGGTCATCATCTCTCATGTTAACTAAGTGACCATTTGTTGAAGGACGACGACCAACACTAAATGTCCATGGTATATCTGTACCCATAAATGTATCATTTTGATATAAGAAATAAGCAGAGCGAACTCTTACTACATCATCATAAGCATTTTCGTTACTTATCCAATCAAATGTATCAAAATTACTTCCAGTAGTACCAGAACGAGCACCAAATGCTTTGTTATAAGCTAATTGTCCTCTAAAACTAAGGTTGTCCGTAGCTTTCCAGTTCATATTTATCCATAAACGGTTAGTCATAAAAGCATCATTACCCTGTTTTGAACCATCCGCCATTTTGTATTGCATATTATCAATAGCAAATCTATAGTCAACACCAAATTTTAGGTGAGAACCATTTGTAGCTTTGTTTAGGTCTGTGATACTCTCTTCCATATCATCGAGACGCTCTTCTACAGTCTCCTCTTCGTCATCATCATCTTCTGTATCATCATCTTCACTATCTTCGTCTGCTGAAGAGTCTTCATCTTCTGCGTTTTCATCTTCATCAGTCTCTTCGTCCTCTTCATCAGTAACAGTTTTGCTCTCTGAAGATTTTAGAGTTGTGAGTTCATTTTGCATCTGCTTCATTTGAAGCTCCATCGCTTGGATACGTTCATACATAGACTCTGCGTTTAAGTTAGTACCTAAAAGTGCCGCAGCAGCTAGTGAGAGTAATAGAGGTTTATTCATTTTTTCCCTTTTATAATAAAGAAGTATTATTACATAGTTAACACTTTTTTATATTATTTATGTGATACTATACATGAAATAATATAAATATCCATTTAAACGCAGAGTAAAGTAGTATAATAATTACTAATATAGTAACACTATCCTCCAAAAAATATCATTTTCAAAAAAGCTATCTTTAAATATAGTTTGAGTATAATTCGCGGATTTTTCTTCTTTAAATGCAGATGGAAATATTAAACAGATTATGTCAAAAGTTAGTGCGACACCCTTTTTAGGGATGTATCGTCCGACATTTTCAAAGTCAACTAACAAAACTCTGGCTTGAAATATATAGCCTTTAAGGATTACCTATGGTAACTATGAAAGACCTTTTAGAATGTGGTGTACACTTTGGACACCAAACTCGTCGTTGGAACCCGAAAATGAAAAAATACATCTTTGGTGTTCGTAAAAATATCTATATAATTGATTTACAAAAGACTTTACGTTATTTCCGTAACACTTACACAATCGTTATGGACGCAGCAGCTGAAGGGAAAGTTATTCTTTTCGTTGGTACTAAAAAACAAGCTCGTAACTCTGTAAAGCAAGCAGCACTTGATTGTAACATGCCTTACGTAGATAACAGATGGTTAGGTGGTATGCTTACTAACTTCCCAACTATTCAAAAGTCTATTCGTAAACTTGATGTTATTTCTGAAATGGAAGAAAATGGTCAAATTGATCTTCTTACAAAGAAAGAAAAACTAATGCTTTTACGTAAGAAAGTTAAGCTAGAAGCATATTTCGGTGGTATCCGTGATATGAAGAAACTTCCTGATATGCTTTTTGTTGTTGATGCAGTAAAAGAGCACATTGCTGTTTTAGAAGCTCGTTGTCTTAAAATCCCAGTTGTAGCTCCACTTGATACTAACTGTGACCCAGACTTAATCGACTACCCAATTCCAGGAAATGATGATGCGATTCGTTCAATTCAACTTTTCTGTCGTGAAATGACTGCGGCTATCAATGAAGGTAAAGCACTTCGTGATGCACCAGCTGAAGAAGAGCAAACTGAAGAAGAAGTAGCTACAGAGGCTCCTGCAGCAGTAGAAGCTCCAGCAGCAACAGAGAAAGCATAATGGCAGCAGTTACAGCAGCAATGGTAAAAGAGCTTCGCTCTGCTACTGACGCTCCTATGATGGACTGTAAAAAGGTTCTTGTTGAAGCTGATGGAGACATGGCTAAGGCAACTGAACTTCTTAAGGCACGTGGTATCGCTAAAGCAGCTAAAA
>Ga0256824_10000153_pt1 | contig 24713 bp, 29 predicted proteins | sample CV67metaG_FD_191570 | JGI IMG/M metagenome (GOLD analysis project Ga0256824, IMG submission 191570) | Hydrothermal vent microbial communities from East Pacific Rise, Pacific Ocean - CV67 | ecosystem: Environmental > Aquatic > Marine > Hydrothermal vents | place: Pacific Ocean: East Pacific Rise...
TAAGTACAACTATAACCATTACAGCTACTGCAGCCCAAATTCCTAATTTCATTTTACTCATATTTATCCTTTTAATTTAGACTATATATTATATTATTAACACCTGATGATTTTAAATCATTACAAACATTACCAGCATTATTTTTTATACTAAGTTCTAATTTATTATTATTTAACATTATATCTATACAATCATTTGAAGCATCTTTATATATTACTTTTGTATCTGATATTTGCCATACATTACTATCTAAGCTTACAGCGTCACTTATTTTGCTTAATTTATTGTTTATTAAATAATATGATTTACATGAAGTTACAATTGTATTTATATCTTGTTTTATTGATGATACACTAGCTTTACTAGTAATATTTGTAAGTTTAGAAATAGCAGTAGAAGCAATTATTGCAATAATTACTATTATAAATATTAGTTCAATTAAAGAAAAAGCTTTTTTTAATTTATTATTCATTTTATATCCTTTTATTAGGAGACATTGTAACTTAAAAAATATATGTATTTTATAAAGTATATATTAATATATTTATTAAGTAATTAATATTTATTGGCTTAGTATCACTATCCCTTTTACTTTTGTTAGAATATTTTTTGAAGTATCAAAATTTTTAAGTTCTTTTCCTATTTCAAGTGTAGAAATTACACTTTTACCTACAATAAATCTTCCTGATTTTCCATTATTTTCTATAGTTTTAACACCCCACATATTGTGAAATATTATAGGTTCATTATTTTTAACCCCAAGATATAAAGCAATATGCCCTTTTATATAAATAAGAGATAAAAATGGCACTCCGTAGTTTTTTATATATTGCTTCTTTTGTTCATTTGATTTTCCTTCAAATGAAATATATTTACCATTTTTTAGTTGTGCATAAGAATTTCTTTTCATTGGAAATGCAAAAGGTGTTAAAGCATCTTTTGTTAATAAAGAGCAATCTCTATTACCAAGGTAACCACCCCAACCGTATGGTTTATCAATCAATTCATTTATAATATTATTTAAATTAGTTTTATTAAATTTTATTGGAAATGGTACTATTTTATCATTGTTATCAATTCGTGAGATATAACCTTTACCTGTATTATCTCGTATAACCATAGCTAACTTTTTATTTCTTAGAGGAAATATTGTCCCTAGTTTTATATAGTCTTTAAATATACCACTTTTGTATATAGCAAAATCATCTTTTATTGCAACAAAGTATTTGTCTTCATTTTTAAACTTTTCTATGACATCTTCATCTACAATTGCAATATCTTGTGTAATCATCCAACCTGAAGCAAAACTAGTACTTACAAATGCCCATGCTTTATCTTTGGAATAATGAGATATAAAAAGTGGTGAATTTATATTTACACTTGAGTTTTGATTATAATCAAATGGATACCCTTCTCCTGCTTTCTTATAGTCTTTAAATATCGGTTTAGTTGAAGGGAAAAGTCTTAAATCAGCATTCCTTACTGTGATTGCTTTTTGCCTAAGTGTATCAAACTCGTCCATATTTGATAACTTGATCACTTTATCAAACCATTTAGCAGATATTAATCTATAGTTTTCACCATAAACTTTCATTTTACTATAGTTTTCACCCCAAGTAGCATTTTTTTTAGTTATAGGCATTTTAGTTATTTTCCAAGGAGAAAAATAACTTGTCATAAATTCTTTATATAATTTTTTCTTTAATTCTATCTCTAATGGTTTTATATTTTTGGTATAATTTTTTGGGTCTTGTGAATAATCACTTAAGTCTTTTGGATCATATACTATAGCATTTAAAATACCAACAAATAACATATTTAGCAATACATATTTAAGCAACATCAAAAAGTTCTTCTTTGTTATTATAATAATTTTCTAGTAAATTTATTGTATAAATATAATCTTCTTTATTGTTAATATTTACCTCATCTACTAGATATTTATTTCTTTGTAATGCTCCCCATACCTTTATACAGGCTTCCCTTCGCCCCTTTTTATGTAACGCTAATGATGTAGCTCCATTGATAAGTGCTTGTAAAAACTTAGCCGTTTTTTTATCACCCATTTTTTTTAAAGCATTCCAATCATCTTCTAGTACTTCATGAGCTTCCACAAAAGCATGATTTTCAATTAATTCTATAAATCCTTGTATATTATAGTTCATTTATTTAACTGTACTTAAAACTTTTCCCATAAGTTTATTTCCAACTAATTCACTTATAAATACATTGTAAAGGTGTCCATATTTTATTTCAAGATCAAATTCATTATCATTTATATATATTTCACCATCTATATCTCTCTCCCAAGAAAGTTTTCTAGCACTAAGTAATAAATCATGTTCATCACTCACACCTTCTATTACAACTTGAACTGTTTTACCAACTTCTTTTTCTAAGCTTTGCTTTGTAGTTTGCTCAATAATAGCACCTAATATTTCAGCTCTACTATCAATAACTTCTTGTGGTATTTTATCTACTCTATCATATGCACTTGTATCTTCCTCATCACTGTATGAAAATACATTTGCTCTATCAAATCCATAATCTTTTACATAAGTACAAAGCTCATCAAAGTCTTCTTGTGTCTCACCTGGATGTCCAACTATAAATGTTGATCTTACAAATCCATCTTCTACATCTCTCATTGCATCCATAAGCTCTTTTAGCTTTTCAACACCTTTTCCTCTTTTCATAATCTTTAACATATTTTGTGTACTATGTTGTAATGGCATATCATAATAAGAATGAAATATTTTAGAAGATGCGATTTTATTTATAAGTTCAACACTAGTTGTTGATGGATATAAGTATAATATTCTAGCACTTTTAACACCTGCTATATTTTCAACTGCATCTATTAGTTGTTCTATTCCATCTTTTTGTTTAAAATCTAGCATGTATGAACTAGAATCTTGTGATACAAATGAAAAATCAAAGTAACCATTAGTAACCATATTTGAAACTTCTGCTACTATTGACTCTATTGTTCTACTTTGTAGTTTACCTTTGAAGTTTGGTATTGCACAAAAAGCACAAGTTTGATTACACCCTTCACTTAGTTTTATATATGCATGAAAGTTTGAACCTGTTACTACTCTATCAAGTGTTTCATCTGCTAAGAATACTTTATTGGAAAACTGAGATCTTTTTTGTTCTACTAGTGTATCAATAATATCATAATCCCCAACACCTGTAAAAATATCTACTTCATCAAGTGAATTTTGTAAATCTTCTTTATACCGTTCAGATAAGCATCCAGACATTACTAATACTGAACCTTCTTTTCTTCTTTCGTGCATATCAAATATAGTATTTAATGACTCTTGTTTTGCACTTTCAATAAACCCACAAGTATTAACAATAATTACATCTGCCTCTTCTGGTTCATCTATTATTTTATATCCGTTTAATCGTCCAAGCATTACTTCGCTATCTATTAAGTTTTTTGTACAACCAAGACTTACTAGGTGTACTGTTCTATGTGCTATATTTGTTTTCCAAGTTTCATTTGACATAATTTTTCCTATGTTTATATATATTTTGTATAATAGCAAAATCTTTCTATTTTGTTGATTTAATTAAGGCTAACTCTAATAATTGATATTTAAATCTTTTAGACTTATAAGTGCAAGATATATTGTTTATAAGAAATTAAAATAGTTATAGATATAATAATCTAAAGGTTTAATATGATTAAAAAAATTATACTTCTGCTGATATTTATTTCTTTTCATGCTTATGCTAACGCACACTATTCAAAAGCCATTTTAAATAAAAAGATTTATCCAATGGGTGAAAAGATATTTATATCAAAATGTAAAAAAGATATAAATATCTCAAACTATAAGAGTTTTGAAGAATTAAAAAGTGGTATTACTAATGATAATATATGTAAAAAACTAAAAGGCAAAAAACTAGAAGCTCTTAGTTTATACCTTTGGGATATAAAGTTTAAACAAAACAATAAACATACTGTAAAAAGTATAAAATTAAAACCAAAAGAAAAATGCCCTGTATGTGGTATGTTTGTATATAAATATCCAAAATGGGTTGCTCAAATTATTTATATTAAAAACAATCATGAACATAGATTATCTTTTGATGGTGTAAAAGACTTGATGAAATTCTACTTTGAACCAACAGCTTGGGGTAAGTTTGAGCATATTGATATGAAAAAAGTTGATATTATTGTAACAGATTATTATACTCAAAAACCAATCAATGGATTTAATGCATTTTATGTTCTAAGAAGTGATGTATATGGTCCTATGGGAAATGAACTCATACCTTTTAAAAATGAAAAAGATGCAAAAGTATTCAAAACAGATCATAATGCAAAAAGTATTATCACATTTGATAAAATAACTTATGATGGAATTTATCAATTAGATGAATAAAAAAACAAAATATATAAGCTATTTTTTAACTATATTAGTAGTTGGTTTTATTACTGAAATAACATATATTAAAAATAAATATAGCCTAAGTATAGATGATAAAAATGCTAAAAACACATATGTTAGTGTAGTTGGACTACCTGATTTAGCAATATCTACAGAAACTATGTATGTAAGATATAGAAGTCTATCAAGTGCTTTTGAGATATTTAAAGATGACCCTACTATTTATACTTATTTTCCATCAACTTTTGCTATTTCTTATTCTGGCACAAATAATAATATTTCAAGAATTAAAAATGATTAAAATAAATACATACCTAATAGAATTTGCTATAAATTCAATACTAAGAGAAAAGACTAAAAATCTTTTTATATTTATAGTTTTTACTATGTTAATTTTTTTGTTAAGTAGTATATTTCTTATTACTGCTAGTTTACAAAAAGAATTAAATATTACAGCTGATTCATTACCTGATATAATTTTACAAAAAATGAATGCAGGAAGAGTTAGTGATATTGATATTAATAGAGTTGATAAGATTTTAGAAATAAATGGAGTAAATAATTCAGTATCAAGAGTATGGGGATATTATTATTTTGAAAATGCTGGTATCAATTTTAGTGTTGTTGGTATTGATCAATTTGAAACACAGTATAAAAAAAGCTTAGAAAGTATTACTCTAAAACACGATTTTAGTGAATTAGAAGATTTTATGGTTGTTGGTAGTGGTGTAAAAAAAGTTTTAGAAAAAAACTATTATAAAGATTATTTTAACTTTATCAAACCAGATGGTACATTTAAAAAAATACAGATTAAAGCAATATTTGATAGTGCAACTAACTTAGAATCCAACGATGTAATATTAGTATCTAAAGATACAGCATATGATATATTTGGGATTAATGAAAATAAAGCAACTGATATTGTGGTAAATGTATCAAATAAAAAAGAAGTAGCGACAATTGCATATAAAATAAAGATGCTTTTTCCAGATACTAGAGTTATTACCAAAGAGGATTTAAAAATAAGTTATACAAATATTTTTAACTATAAAAGTGGTATGTTTTTAAGTCTATTTATTATTAGTTTATTTACATTTTTTATGATTATTTACGATAAAAGTAGCTCTCTTAGTTCTAGTGCAAAAAGAGAAATAGGGATACTAAAAGCACTTGGTTGGAAAACAGATGATATTTTAAAAGAGAAATTTTATGAAAGTTTTTTAATATCATTTACGGCTTATATAGTTGGTATAGGTATTAGTTTTATATATGTTTATATTTTTCAAGCACCATTTTTAAGAGATATTTTTATGGGTTATTCTGTATTAAAACCACAATTTAATCTTATATTTGCATATGATTTAAAAATATTTGCTATGATATTTTTCCTAAGTATTCCAATATATATAAGTGCTACAATTTTTCCATCATGGAGAGCATCTATAGTTGATGCAGACGAGGTAATAAGATGATAACTTTTACAAATATTTTAAAAGAATATAAAATCAATAATGAAACTATAGTTGCATTAAATAATATAAATATGCATATAAAAAAAGGGCAACTTGTAGTTTTAAAAGGAGCAAGCGGTAGTGGAAAAAGTACAATGCTTTCTCTTATGGCATCGTTGTGTAAACCAACATCTGGTGAAGTTATAATAAAAGATACAAAAATATCAAAATTATCAGATAATTTTTCATCACAATTCAGACAAGAAAATATTGGTTTTATTTTCCAAAAATATAATCTTATTCCTAATATAAATGTAATTGATAATATTATTTTACCTCTAATACCTACAAACCCAAATGAAGAATTTTTAAATACTAGATTAAAAGAAGTTATGAAACTATTTAATATTGAACATAAAAAAAATATTATAGTAAAAAATCTTTCAGGTGGTGAACAACAAAGAGTTGCAATTGCAAGAGCAATGATAAATGATCCAGATATAATACTAGCAGATGAACCAACAGCAAATTTAGATGAAAAATTATCATTGTCTTTTATACAAACACTAAAAGAATTAAAAGCCTTAGGAAAAACAATAGTTGTAGCAACTCATGATCCGTTATTTTTTAATCTTGATTTTGTATCTAAAACTATAAATATGAAAAATGGAAATATTATAGATTATGGAAATATTATAGATTAATGTTTTTAAATCCTCAAATCTTATCAATCACTATTTTAGATATTATATTTTTATTATTCGGTGTAATAGTATTTTTTATAAGTATAAAAATATATCTAAAATGGGATTTTAATTCTTCCACTTCATTGCAATATACATTAGAAAAACAAAGCTTTTTAAGTGCAGTAATTATCAAATATATTTTTTATCTAAAACTACCTTTATTTTTATTTTTTATATTTACCCTTGATAGTTTATCAAATATTATTGTAGGTGCTATGTGTGCAGCAGGTGTAATTGATGCTACTTCTTATGGTATGAGCTTATTTATATTAAAAATTGCAAATATTTATTTATTTGGAATATGGTTGCTTATACATTCAATAGATATAAAATATCCTAATTTAGAGTTTACAAAGCTAAAATTTGGATACTTTATACTGATATTTGGATTGTTTATTTTAGAAATTATTTTAGAATTAATGCTATTTAATAGTATTGATGTTAGTAAAATGGTTTCTTGTTGTGGTACATTATATTCTTCAAGTGCCACATCTGTTATATCATCTATTTTTAGTATAAATAGTCATATTTTTGTATATGCTTTTTACTTTATATATTTATTAAATATTATTCTTTATAAAATAAAAAATGCCTATGCTTTTGCATTTTCTAATATACTATTTTTAATAATAAGTATTGTTTCATTAATTATTTTTTTTAGTCCATATATTTATGAGTTACCAACACATCATTGCCCTTTTTGTATTTTACAAAAAGATTATTATTTTATTGGTTATATTTTGTATATTGCACTTTTTATAGGTACATTTTATGGTATTGCAACTGCTGTTAGTAGCTATTTGGATAAACAAAATAAAAGTTATTTTAAAATATCTATTATATTTATTTCTATATACACAATTATTATTAGTTTATATCCAATTATGTATTATATAAACAATGGTGTATGGCTAAATTAATATTGCGATTTTGTATATATTTAGCTATACTTTTTAATCAATAAACTAAGGATATTTATGAAACAACTGTTAATAATATTATTACCATTTTTTCTTGCATTTGCAAATGATTTGCCAGTAAAAAAACAAGATGTATCACCCCAACAATTACAAAAACAAAACAAGCAAATAATTAAACTCGTAGTAAAAGAGTTATCAAAAGATTTACCAAAAACAATTGATAAATATACTATGTTTACTAATATAAGTGCAAAAAATTCAAACTTAATATACATATTTGAAATAAATACAGGTGCAAAAAGTGATGAAGCAGTAAGAAAAGAAGACCGTTCTCGAATGAGAGAAGCAGTCAGCTATGGAGTTTGTAAGAGTTCAAAAAGATTTATGGATGCTCAAATAACAATTATATATAACTATATTAGTGCAAAATCAAAGGCAAATTTATTTAATTTTAAAATCAATCAAGCATTATGCTATAAGTTAGAAGGTAAATAATATGAAATTATTTTATTCTATAATTTTTATATTTATTTTTGTATTATTTACAGGATGTAATGATAAAGAGCAAACTAAGGGTGCTTCTAAAATACATTGGGATAGAGATATGTGTGCTAGATGTGTTATGGTTGTAAGTGATAGAAAAAATACTGTACAATTAAAAGATCCAAATACTCATAAACAATATGTATTTGATGATATTGGTTGTACTATTTTATGGTTCAAAGATGAGAAAATACCTTGGAGGGATACTGTAAAAATATGGATAAATGATATTGATACAGGAGAGTGGATTGATGCTAGAACTGCTTTTTGGGATACATCAAATATAACACCTATGGCTTATGGATTTTCTGCACACAAAGATAAAACCAAAATCAAAAAAGGTGAAGAGATTATAGATTTTAATGAAGTAATAAAAAGAGTAATTAAAATTGGTAAATAGAAATATTATAATAATTAAATTGGAGATTTTATGAAAAAATTACTTATTGCAATGATAATTTTAAGTATAAGTTTAAATGCAATGCAAAAACATAAACACAAAAATTATAGATCTGTACCTATTAAAAAAGCTACTTTACTAAAAAGCGGTGAAGAAAAAATGTATTGTAGTGTATGTGGAATGACCTTACCAATGTTTTACAAAACAAACCATGCAGCAGACCATGATCATGTACATGACCAATATTGTTCTGTAACATGTATGGTAGAAGATGCAATAGTAAATGGCAAAGACTTAACAAATTTTAAAGTTGTAGATAATAGTACACTAAAATTTATACCATCAAAAGATGCCTTTTTTATAGTGGGAAGTAAAAAACCTGGAACTATGAGTATGATTAGTAAATATGCCTTTGGTACTAAAGTTTCTGCTTTAAAATTTCAAAAAACAAATGGTGGAAAACTAATGAACTTTGATGAGCTATTAAAACTTGTTAAAAACAATCAAGTAAAAGATATGGCAGCAACTAAAAAAAGACAAGCCAAAGCTATCAAAAAAGGTGCAATGATGTATAAAAAGATGTGTAAAGCTACAAGTAAAGAGTTTATCTCAACTGCTCAAGCAAAAGCATTTTTATTAAAAAGCCAAATTTGTGGTAATATCAAAGGGAAAAAACTTCAAGTAATAGGTATGTATTTGGTACATAAGGAATAATCCATTATATACTATGATTAATAAAACTTATGTATCTCTTCCATAATATTAGCAAATTCTATATCTTCACCTTTTTCTTTTAAAAATTCAATTAAGTATTTTTCACTAGCATCAATACCATCTTTTTGTTCTATTTTTAATAATTGGGCATAAAGCTCTGCTATTATTTCTATAACATGCTTAGATATTGATTTTCTTGCAGCATGATATCCTATAATCTCACCTGTGTCGGTATTTTTTCTTATTTCAAAAGCAGTAAATATCCAATAGTATCGTCCATCTTTTGCAAGATTTTTAACAACTGCATTTATATTTTTATCACTACTTATTGTTTGCCATAAAAGTTTAAATACAATTTTAGGCATATCTGGATGTCTTACAATATTATGGGCTACACCTATAAGTTCATCTTCCTGGTATCCTGAAACTTCCATAAAATAATCATTACAATAAGTTATTTTACCTTTTGCATCTGTTTGGCTAACTATATATCTTTTTGGATCCAATTGAATTTCTTCATCTAAAATAATTTTATCTCTTGACATCTATATTCTCCCATTTATAAGTCTTATTAATGCATCTGAAACTTCTGTAAATCTAAAAACTCTTTTTCCATTATTCTTTTTTGCAAAGTCTTTTGCTTTTTGCTCACTACTAAAAGCAACAAGATCATCGCCTGCTGGTGAAGTTATACTTGAGCCATATACAAAGTATGCATTTTTTGCATTTATAGGTTTTAGTGTTGCATAATCAGTTACAATTATATATTTAAAATCTTGCTCATTTTTTACACCAACATCAAACCATTTTCCAGGTCTAAAATAAAATTCAAACATTGATTTTGGGCTTGAAAAAAATACTTTTTTGTCATTTTGTAATTGTACTTTTGCAACCCATTTGGGGTCTTTATATACTTTTAAATGTCTAACTAAACACATTGTGTCTTTTGTATAATCCATTTTATAATTAACAGGCATACTAACCAACAATGACTTTGAAGCAAAACTAAAAGTAATACTTATAAATATAGATAAAATAATCTTAAACATAATAATCCTTTAAACTAAATCTTTTTTCTCAAATATTTTAAATCCTAAAAAAGCAAAAATAAGCCCTAAAACTGTAGGGTAAACAATAGACAATAAAACAAATGTTGTTTGAGATATACTATCTAAAATATAATAAGCAACTGGACCCATAACTGTAAGTTCTGGATCAAAAAGTGAGATTGCTGCTACTCTAAATATTTCCATAGGATTTATCATAGCAATAAATATAATAAGTTCAGCGTTAAATCTCTGACTCATCATAAGAGAAATAAGTGCTATATCTATAAAACTAAGTAAAAATATCCATATAAAAAATGCAATTCCCAATGCAACTTCACTTGACTTTACAAATGATGATATAAAAAATGCAATACCTAAAAAAGCACTACTCATAGCAAATAAAAGCCCAGTATATAAGAAAAATATATTCCAAGGAATTGCAGCACCTTTAAATGAACCATACACAATAGCTATTACCATAGCAAATAATACAGGTAAATAAACAGTAATAAATCTACCTATTACTTTTCCCCAATAATACTGCTTTAGAGATATAGGAAAAGAAAGCATATATTCTAAAACATGACTATCTCTATCTCCTGATATTGAACGAACCGTTGTAATTAGTATAAAAATAGGTAAAATAACAATTGTTATTTGTATATACATAAGCAATAATCTACTCAATCCACTAAATCCCATTACTTGGGATTCTGTTACCCCTGCAATAAAAAATAATGCAATAAGTCCACCAAATACAAGCGAATACACTAAAAACCACTTAGCTCTTATAGATTCTTTTAAATCCAAAAATGCTATTAAATATAAATTCTTCATATTAATATCCTAATACTTTTTTTCTAATTCTAGGATTTGCTAAATGCTCACCCCTTAACATTCGTAAAACTACTTCTTCAAATACTATGCACTCATCACAGTTATTTTCATATGCCACAAAGCCATAATTCATAGGAGTTTTACCATTTATTTTATAATATGCTTTTTTGCTATTTATATATTTCTTTTTATCATTTATATATATTTGAGTATCAATTTTATTCAAATCAATATGCTTTTCTTTTGCCCATAAAATCATACAACCTATATCATCAAATTTTATATCTTTATATGTACTGCTATATTCATTAATAGAAAAAGGCATATTACATTGAGGACAAATATGTTCGTTTTTATTTTTAGGATGAGCATCTTCACATCCAATAAATAAAATAAAACTAAATAATAAAATTAATAATCTAAATCTTTTCATCTGAAATAATTTTTCCCATATCCATATATATTTGTCTATTTACAATTTTTTCTACTTCTTCTAGTCTATGTGTTACAAATAACAATACTTTATCATCTTCATTTTGTTTTAATAGTCTATAAAAATCATCTCTTGCTTTTGGGTCAAGATTTGCTGTAGGCTCATCATATATAATAATATTACTTTTTTTAGCTAAAGATATAGCAATAAGAAGTTTTTGTTTCATTCCTCCACTTAGTTTAAAAAATGACTTATTCATATTTGCCCCTTTTTTAGACAAATCAAGTTTCATTTCATTTGCATAATGTAAAATTAGCTCTTCATCAACTCCTGAACTTACACTAATATACTGCATTAATTCAGCGATACTAAGCTTAATTGGAGGTGGAAGTTGTGGTACAAAACTAATATTTTTCAATACTTCCATTCTTTGCTTTATTGGGTCTAGTCCATTTATTTGAACATTACCATTATCTGGATGATAATATCCAAGTATAGAACGAATCAATGTGGTTTTTCCAGCACCATTTGCACCCATAAGTGCCACATAATCATTTTTTTTAAAATTCACATTTATATTATCTAAAGATATTGTTGAACCAAATTTTTTTGTTAAATTTTTAACTTCTATCATTTTATACCAAACTTTTTAATCTAAAATCAAATTTTAATGCATCTGTATGACATACATCTACACATCTACCACATAGCGTACAATCAGCACCTGTTATATATGCTGTTTTTATCTCTTTTTCATCAATTTGTTTTTTATATTTTGCTTTTGTTATTTCTAAAACTTGATTTTCAAAACAAACATCATGACATACCATACAAGAATCACAGTTATCATTCCATTGAATTCTTAAAGCAGATGCTTTACCTATCATGCCGTAAGTTGTTCCTATAGGACAAATATAAGTACACCAAGCTCTTCTTGAAAAGAAAACTTCCATTAAAAATACAACTACAACCCATATTAAAGCTACACTCCAACCATATGCTACCATACGACTTAAAATACCAACTACATTAAAAGTTTCAAATACTAAATAACCACTTGTAAATGATAAAAGTAAAAATATAGCCCAAAATATATATCTAACTCTATGATCAAATTTTCTACTTTTAATGATTTTTTTTGCTACTAAAGTATCATGTAGTTTTTCACCTACTTCACTAATTATCCCATAAGGACATACCCAAGAACAATAACTTCTACCACCAAATAATAAATATACTAAAATAATAGTAACACTTCCTATTATTATATTTATAGGCAAATGATGCGTTGCTAAAAATAATTGCATTGTTGAAAATAAATCAATCATATGAAATCCTAAAAACCTAGATCCATTTAATGTACCTTCTAATACTTGTAAATCAATAAAAAAAGATAAGAAAAATAATGAATGGATTGCAATTACTAAAATCCATCTTTTCATTCTGTAACTAAATATAGTTTTTCCATCTTTATTTTTATCCCAAAATGTAGACCAAAATGTAGTTTTTCTTATCGTTTCTCTTTTTGTATATTTATCCATAAGGTTTGCCTATTATTTACTATTTTTCAAAGCTTCTGCTCGTGCAGGGAACTCTCCAATCTCATCTGCTAATTCTCTTAAATCATCTTTATTAAGCGACATTAACAAACCTTTCATAATAACATTTTCTTTTCTTCCTGCTTTGAAATCAACTAAATCTTTAAAAATAACTTCAGCAGTTTGTCCAAATAATTTTGGTCCCATCATTTTCTTACCATTTTGAAAACCAGTACCATTTACACCATGACATGATGAACATTTACTTTTATATTTATCACTAACTTTAAATGCACCAACATTTCCTGCTTTTTGTCTTAACGCATTTAATGCATCCATCTCTTTATCTCTGTCTGATTTTTCTTTTGGTGTTGCAACTGTTGCTTTTGCAGTTTTATTACCTATATCTTCTATAACTTTACCATGTTCTCCACCATGGTAAGCACCACCTTTTGATATTGTTAATACCATAAGTGCTAATACAATTAATGTTGATAATCCTGCTATTATATTTCTCATTTCTTTGCTCCTAATTTTGCTATCTCTTTATTAAAACTATATATCTCTTGTGATATTTCTTTTATTTGTTTATCACTCATCATCTTAATTAAATCATCCATCAAAGGATTTGATTTTTTACCACTTTTAAAATCATTTATTGCTTTATATATAAAATCTGCATCTTTTCCTAATAAAGAAGGTCCAACTACACCATTTGCATAATCATCATGACAAGCAGAACATTTTAATTTAAAATTTTTACTTAGTTGTTTTACTATTAAAGAAATTTGTACTCGTTCATAAGGACTTCTTATATTCATATTTGCATCTAACACTGTTCTTGGTCTTATTCTTACTTGTGCATCTTTATTTGCAGGTTGAGAATTTAAATCATATTCACTTTTTACTCCATAATTTAAATAATAAGATCCATTTTTCTTTTCACTTTTTTGTTTTTCTTTTACTTTTATCTCTTTAGCATTTTCATTATTTACAATTTCTATAATAGGAGCTTTTGTAGTAGCTATTTGTTTTACTTCTTTTTGTTCTTCTTTTTTATCAGAACATCCAAAAAATATTATACTTATAAGTCCTATTATTAAAAAAGATCTCTTATTTATATTTTTTAACATTTATTTATCCTTTTTAACTATTTTTATAAAATTGTTCATAACTAACTCGTGGTTTAATTACTATTGCTGGTTCATCTTTTACTGGACACACTTCTTCACAAACTCCACATCCAGTACAAGCATCATATATCATTGGTCTAGTTATTCCACTATTTGTTGTTACCATTGCTATTGCACTTAATGGATTTGGCATAGGACACATATCTGCACACAGGGTACAAGGCTTACCTTCATATCCATCAAACTTTTCTAATACTTTTTGCTCATATTGTGTTACATTAGTTTGATTAGCAATAAATTCTTTCATTTTTTTATCATAACCTTTTGGTACAGGTTGTCGTGTTACGGCTAAACAAGATCTTTTTCGCTCAAGTACTGCAATTCCCATTTTAATATCTGTTGCTTTTTCTGTATGATGATCTAATGCACCACTAGGACAAGCTAATACACAAGGAACAGCTTCACATGCATAACAACCTCTCTCAAGAGCATCAATATATGGAGTACCTACACCATGACCTTTACCTATATCAGAAAGTTTTATAGAGTGATAAGGACAAACTTGTAAACATTGTCCACATTTTATACATAACGCTAAAAATGTTTTTTCATCAACTGCTCCAGGTGGTCTTAAACGATTTTCAGCATTTACAACCATTGGACTAAAAGCAACTCCTCCTCCAGCAGCAAGTGCTAGTAATCCAAGCGTAGTTTTTTTTAAAAAATTTCTTCTTTCAGTTTGAATATTTGCCATTGTATTCCTTCGTTTAGTTTTTATTTATTTTTATAATTGGTTTTTTATCTTCCATCAAAAATAACGGTTTTGAAAAAGGTGCTAATTTTGCAAGGAAGTTTAATAACGAAATAACAGGACTTCCATAGAAAAACTTTACATCGTTATTATATACCCATAGTTGATCTGCATATTGATATACTTTATGACTAGTATCTCCTATATTATCGCCATCTTTATCAAAGCCTTCATAATTGTCCCAATAATTACCAACAATTTCATTTTCATTTGTTTTACTACCACGACTGTCATTAACAATGTCTTCAATATTTCCCATAATAATATTATTTTTTATAATATTATTTTCACTTAATGAATGAAAATGCATCGCTTCGCTATTGTATAAAATTTTATTTCCATTTATATAATTATGAGTATCTGGTTCAAATGGACTTCTATCTATATATAAACCTTGAGCACAATATATAATTGTATTATCTTTTATAGTAAAATTTGATACATCTTTAAGTCCTAGACCCATACCAGTTGCCCCTAAAGAACTTTGAATTATATTACCTGTTGCAATAGTGTCTTTTGAATACATAAAAAATATTCCTACACTATTAAATTTATATTTATTATTATGTACAAAATTTTTACCTGCATACATAAAGTGCAATGAATAACGATTATATTCACCATAATTGTCTTCTATTGTATTACCATGTGAGTACCAAACTACCATATCTCTTGATTTTATTAAAGTATTTTTTTGTATTAGATTATCATTGCTATACCATAGTCTTAGACCATCACCTCTAAGTCCTAAGGAAAAATCTTTTGAAGTGATATAATTATTTCTAACTATAGAATTATTTACCATTTGAATATCAATTCCAAATAAACAATTTTTGATGGTACAATCGCTTATTTCATTTTGCTTTCCATCACTTAATTTAATAGCACAATCAAGGTTTTCATGTCTATCTCCACTATTTATTATTGTAAGATTCTTTAATGTTATATAAGAACCTTTTGCAGTGATTACTGTACCTTTATTTAAACCGTCAATTATAACACCGTCTTCTTTTCCGAGTATTGTAATTGGTTTATTTATAACAATATTACCTTTATATATACCAGCTGGAAGTTTCAGTATAGAACCACTTGCAGCTTTATCAATGGCATTTTGCAAGATATTTGCATTTAAAATACTAGATAATAAGAAAAATAAAATATATAATCTAGTTTTTAACACTTTAGTCCTTTTGTAATATTATTTTTGCATCTCATTCATTGCTTTTTGTTTTGCAAAAAAAGCTAATAAACTCAATAAACTAATAGCAACAATCATAAAAAATCCAATTGTAGGGTAAGAGTGAGTAGTAAACTGTGCTATTTTTCCATCACCAAATACTGTTGGCATAAATGGTTTAATCTTAAAGGCTCCCCAATCATGTAAATTGTGTCCAAACCAATATAGCCAATAGGAATAATCTGCAATAAATAGTACGGGTAAAGATGCAGGTATAAGCATAAGATAATTTAATATTTTATTATTGTAAAGAATAAAAAATATCATCCCTAAACTAAGAGATAAAAGAGCGTATATTCCTATTTCTCTTTCTAAATGTCCACCAACCCACATAGGATCCATACCAACATAATGATTAATAGTATTCATTTCATGTACTTCTCCACTATATCCATCAAAATGAAAATATACAGGAATACCTTCTGGAAATGCTTCTTTTGGATAATTTGGTGCTTCTAATGAAACTGCCCATATAGGTAGTGAAGCCACACCTAATTCAGCTTGTGTTTCAATCATTTTTTCAAGATCGTTATGTGCTTCTTTATCTGTTGTTACAGATTTATATCTACCTTGATTATATAAATTCCAAACTGTTTTACTCAAAGATGATATATCTTCACCTTTTCCTTCATTTACTTTATTTAATACTCCATGAAATGTTATCATAGGAAATGTAAATGATACTGTCAAAATAATTAAAGCTAAGATTGTAAAAATTCTTGCTTTTATAATACTTGGATGCATAGTTCTCCTTTTTAAATAATTAAAATAAATACTATAAATAATACTTATTTTAATTATAATAAAATTATATTCTTATTTTTGTGATTGTTTATTGATATTCATCAACAATATAAAAAAGAAGAGTAAAACTCTTCTTTTTATTGTATTTTAGAATAAGTTAGCGTTTTCGTCTACCCATTTTAGGTATTCAACGATATCTTTTGTTTCCTCTTTATTAATATGTTGATTAGGCATTTTAAGATTAAAGTAATCAATCATACCTTTAACATAAGGATCTTTATATTTGTGTTCAGGATGCATAATAAAGTTTGCAACCCATTCTTCTGCATTTTCATGTCTTTGTAATACACCAGTTAAATCTGGTCCTGAACTTACTTTACCAATAACATGACAACCAGAACATCCACCTTCTCCAAACATCTTTTCACCTCTTTGAGCTGAACTGCTTTGTTTTGTTGCAACCAATCGTACAAGTGCATCTTTTGCTCTAATACCAACATCTGCTGTTTTTACCATAAGTTGCCAAATCATATTTTCAAATAAAATAGCTTTTTCTGTATCGCCCTCTGCTAGTGCTTTATTAGCTAATTCTTTTTGTTTTTTAATTTGTCCATATTGATCAAAAGCATCAGTTACAAGATCTGCAACTACTTTATGTTTATCAAAATTATTGTCTTTTAAGAATTTTACAACTGATTGAATAACTGCATCTGTTGCATCATTTACAGCTACAGTTTTTTTATACTCTGCATCTAATTCTTCTTTAGACATTGTTTTCATTTTAAGTTTTTGAGCCGAAACATATTTTTTGTTCGGATCTTTAACCATCATATATCCCATCATCTCTAAGTGAAGAGCAGAACAGAACTCTGTACAGTAATAAGGAAATACTCCCTCAATATCTGCAATAAATTTAAGTTCAATTGTTTCGCCTGGTTCTAGTGATCCATGAATATTATAATGATCTACAGTAAAACCATGTGTTTCATCTTGAGCTCTTTCAAGATTTGTTAAATAAAAAGTAACTTCATCACCTTTATTAACTGTAATTCTCTCAGGATTAATATGTGATCTTACAAGTGTTCCATAAACTTTTACTTTATTTCCATCTCTTACAATTTTTTCTTGTCCAGCTAAAGTTTTACCAACATGTTGTTCACCAGTTTTAGAGTTTGTACCCATTTTGTATCTTACATGAGGATGTAGTTTACTTGCTCTAATTGCTACTGCTTGATGTGGTTCACCTAAAGGTAAAGGCATATCAACTAGTAAATCCATTGTTTTTCCAGAAATATCAATTAATTGATGATTTTGAGGATGTAATGGTCCAACATTTTGGAATCTATCAATAGCAAGTTTATTTAAAGATATAATATATTTACCTTGTGGATCAGCAGATTTACCTTCCATTCCACATAAATGTCCAACATTATAATGTACATTTTCTTTATCTAAAACTTTAAGTTTTTTATAATTCCATTTTACAATTTGACTATCAACATACAGTGAAGTATATATTTCACCATCAACATTTGAATATTGATTATGCAATGGCCCAAGACCTAATTCAACTTGCCCATGTAAAGATTTTTTCATATCTAAAATAGGAATACCAAATGGATCTTTCCCTGCATAAGTTTTATTATCAATTAACTTTTTAATTTTGCTCCATTTATAAACAGATGCATGAGTATCTAGCTTACCACAAACCGTAATATATTCACCATCTGGTGATACATCAACACCATGAGGTGATTTTGGTTCAGGAATTAAAAATAATGCATTATTTTTAACTGCTACATTCATAGGAATAATTTTCATTCCATTTACTACTTTATAATTAGCTTTATCTTTTGCTAATTTAGATAATTTTTTCCAGTTATACACATGTAAAAAGTCAGTATCATTTCTACTCATACCTGCTTCATTTGGTGGCATTCCAACTTCAATTCCACCTGTATACATTTCTGTATTAAATGAATTTGTAAATCCCCAACCATCACTTACACCTTTTCCTGCATCAGATAAATCTTGCATATATGGTGGCAGTTCTAAAGTAAATGAATCTTTTGGCATAATTCGACCTTTTTTAGAATCAAATTTCCACATAGTAACACCACCTCTATAAGTTTCCTTATAATCTTCAATTGGGTGATAGTTATTATCAAAAGGTGCAGCATATTGTGCTGCTTCTATAATATAATCAGAATTTTGTGTAAAAAATGCTCCACCATGGTCTGATTTAAATACTGGATTTACAACAATTTGTTTTGTTTCAAAATCTCCTAAATCAATAACAGCAAGTCTTGGATTAGCTTTATCATTTATAACTAACCATTTTCCATCATATTTTCCATCTTTTTCAGAAAGTCCTGGGTGATGAGTATCTCCCCAATTTATTTCTCTACCTCTAATATTACCTTGTCTAAGTACTTTTAAACTATCTACATCATATCCATAACCCTGCCAAGGCTCAGGTGTGAATACTGCAATATATTTTAAAATTCTCATTGAGGGAACACCATATACTATCATCTGCCCAGATTGACCACCAGAACTAAATACTATAAACTCATCTCTTCCACCAGTTGGATTATAAGTTTTAGCAGCTCTGATTACATCATTTTCTGTTAAGCCTCTTTTTTTCATTACCTTTGCTAACTCACCACCACTTGCAACTGCAACAGTTGCAGCCAATGTAGTACCAAGTAAAACAGAAGATAACTTACTAAAAGTTTTATTCATCTCATCTCCTTTATAATTCTATTTGAATTTAAAAAACTCAAATGATACAAAATAATAATATATTTTAAGTATTTATAATTTGACTTAGGGCAAATTATAAATAAAATTTAAAATATATTAGTTAATATTTATTTAGAAGATTTGATTAATTCTTTGAGGTTTATTTTTAAATTATCTAGCTTATTACTTAAATTAATAAGTTCATCAAGTGAGTGTATTACTGCATCTTCTTTTTTTGTTAGCTCTATATTTATTAAATTTTCTTTATCCATATCATTCAATAAGGTTAAAAATTCTTCAATATTATTTTCAATTTGATGAATTGATTTAGAAGTATGATCTATTGATTTTGTTGAAAAATAAATTGATTCGTTGATTTTATCTACAATATAGTTAAAATTATCAGTTGCATTTTTTATCTCTTTATTATTATTAGATATAACAATAGGTTCAATGTTTTCTATACTGTTATTTTGCATAACTTTTTTTGATGTTACTAGAAATTGTTGCACAAATGATATAATTGTATTTATTTGAGTAAATAAATACAATGTTAATAGTACAATCAAAAATAATAAAAAATATTGTATTTGCTTATAATTGTATATTGTTTTTGTAAAATATTCTTTTTGTAATTCTATTAATTTATCAAATTGGTTTACTAAAACTAAGTTTTTTGAAAATATTCTTGATATTGTTTTTTCCAATAATACATTTGTATAAGGTATTGTTACTTTTATCTGTCTTTTAAATACTTCTACATCTAAATAAAAGTTATTCCATAAAGATAATAACTTTTTTGTTTGTATTTGTATATCTTTTGATTTTACATCTTTTAATATACTTTGTCTTTTACCAATATTCATAGAAAATATACTAATTGATTTATCAATTTGAACTGTAGAAATATCTTTTATTTTATTTTTACTTTTTTGTCTATATGAATAAAATGTATTTTTTGATATTGACTGTACTAAAGTTTTTTGGATATGTATTGTTTCTAAAATATTAGTTTTTATTTTACTTTGTTTATTTATTTCAATAGATATATAAACAATTAAAACTGATAAAATAAATATTATAACACCAACAATTTTAATTTTTTTCATTTATATCTCCTCATGTATAATATCAAGCATTTCATAGTCTATAACTGTAATCTTTCCATGGTCTATATTTATTATGTTATCTCTTTTTAATCTATTAAGTACTCTTGATAAGGTAGATGGTTGTATATGTAGCATCAACGCTATATCATGTCGCTTAAGTTGATTAAACATTTCTAAATCAGAACTAATCATCATAGTAACTTTAGCCACAGCATCAAATATAAATTCTCTATTTATTAACGATTGCAATTTTTGTGATTTTAAGATTATTTCATTTGTAAATTTAATCGCTAAAATATTATTACTAAAAAATAAGTTCTTAAATTTACTATAATCTATAAGTAGTATTGTGGATTTATTTACAAAAGAAATATTTGAAAAGAATTCTAATTTATCATTATATATATTTGATACTTCAGATAGTAGTGTATTTTTGTGAATATAATATAAAAAAATTTCATTTGTATATTTATCCATTTTATATGCTTTAGCTAAACCATCTATCAAAAATATAATTTTTGTAGTTTGGCTTTTTTCATAAAATAAAATTGTATCTTCACTATATATTTCTACTGAAGATATTTCTGTCAAATTATCAATTTGACTAGGAGTTAAATCATTAAAAAAATCAAGTTTTAATATCTCATTTTTTAATAACATGATATTAAATTCGTAATTTTTTATATTTCATAATTTTACCCTTGTTTAATGATAACACATTTTAATTTACATTATCTATAACTATCACTTAACAAAACTATTTAGTAGTTCTAATTCTTGTTTCCATATCTCTGTATCTGGTGTTTCTAAAATAAGTGGAATATCATCCATTCTGCAATCAGCTGCAATATATTTAAAAGCATCTATTCCTATATGACCAACACCAAGTGGTGCATGTCTATCTACTTTAGTGCCAAGTTCTGGTTTACTATCATTTATATGCATACCCATAAGAAATTCTCTACCAACAATCTTATCAAAATCACTCCATGTTTTATCATAAGCTTCTTTTGTTCTTATATCATAACCAGCAGTAAACATATGACAAGTATCAATACATACTCCAATACGACTTTTATCTTCAACCTTATCTATTATATAAGCCAAGTGTTCAAACTTATACCCAAGATTACTTCCTTGACCTGCTGTATTTTCTATAACCGCTTTTACATTTTTTGTTTTATCAAGTGCTATATTTATAGACTCTGCTATTACTTCAAGACATTGCAATTCACTTTCTTCTCGTAGTTGTGTTGTTTCATCATTTATTTTTTTACCAATTTTAACTAAGTGGCTTCCTGGATGAAAGTTAAGTCTATCTAGTCCTAAAATATCACATCTTTCTAGTTCATCTATAAAAGCATTTCTACTTTTAATTAGTTTTTCTTCTTCAGGATGACCTAGATTTATAAGATAAGAGTCATGAGGTAATATATACTTAGGCTGTATTCCACTTAATTCAAGATTTTTAAACCATAGATCAAGAGTCTTAGTATCAAATGGTTTTGCATCCCATCTTTTTTGATTTTTTGTAAATAATGCAAAAGATTTTGCACCAATTTCCATAGCATTTAAAGGTGCATTAAATACACCACCACTAGCACTAACATGAGCTCCGAAAAATTTATTTGACATTAGTTTGTCCTTGTTTATTATATATTGCGATTATATCAAAAGTATGCAAAAAATATTTAATAACAAATGTTCCTAAGCTTTATCTAATTTAATTACTAATATTAACTAAATTAAGAAACTTAGTGATATAATTTAAGTTAATATAAAACTTAAGGAAAAAAATGAAAAAATTAATTATATTAGGACTATTAGCTAGTTCTTTGTTTGCACAAGCTGCAGTAGAAAAAAGAATTAGTGTAATGAAAGATTTAGAAAAAGCAATGGCAACTGTACAAAAAGGTTATTTATATAATAATTTAAGTATTGTAAAAAATGGAGCAGATCAATTAAAATTACATGCAAAAGATGTAAAATCGTTTGAAATTGTAACTGATGGTAGTAGTTTTGATGCAAAACAATATGCTATAAATGAAGCTTCTGCTATTACTTCTTTAGCTAATGATATGATTGATTCATTTAAAAAAGGTGAAAAATCAAAATCTATGATTGCTTACCAAAATACATTAAATAGATGTGTTACTTGCCATAAAATAGTTAGAAAATGGTAATTTAATTAGATAAATATGAATTTAAAATTCATATTTATTTTTTATATACTTCTTTAAAATATTAGTACTTTTACTAATATACTGCATACACATTACAATTTTAATCTATAGGGTACCCTTTATTATATATACTTTGATATAATATAATTATGGAAATAATTACAACAATACAACAATTACAAGAAGTTAGAAATACTATAACTACAAGCGTAGGTTTTGTTCCTACAATGGGTGCTTTGCACGATGGTCATATATCACTTATCAAACAAGCCAGAGAACAAAATGAAATATTGATTGTTTCAATCTTTGTTAATCCTACTCAATTTTTAAAAGGTGAAGACCTAAGCACTTATCCTAGTAAAGATGAAGCTGATAAAAAAATATGTGAATTAGCAGGTGTTGATTATTTATTTATGCCAAATATTAATACAATGTATTCAAATGATGAACTAGGAATTACTGCTCCTATTATTAGAGGATTTGTACTTGAAGGTTATAATAGACCTGGTCACTTTGACGGAGTATTACAAATTGTACTTAAACTATTTAATCTAGTACGCCCTACAAATGCTTATTTTGGTAAAAAAGATGCTCAACAACTAGCACTTATAAAACAAATGGTTAGAAACTTGTATTTACAAATAAATATAATAGAATGTGAAATTATAAGAGATACAGATGGATTAGCACTTTCAAGTAGAAATGTATATCTAAATGATGAAGAACGAAAAATTGCTTTAAATATTTCAAAAAGTTTAAGAGAGGCTACAAAACTTATTCTTCTAGGTGAATATAATATTGGTAAAATTACTAAACAAATGAGATCTACACTAAGCCAAACAGATATAGAATATATACAAATAGTTTCAAGAAATTTTACATATATAGAAGAATGTGAATTACAAAATACAATTATTTTGGTGGCTACTAAAGTGGGTACTACTAGATTAATTGATAATCTTTGGATATAGTTGATACTATGAATAATATAGTAAAATTTCTAAGTTCTAAAAATCTTGAAAAACACAATATATTTGATACTCTTCAATGTAGTATTGAAGAAGTGAAAATACTACAATACCTAACAAAACAATATATAAGTGGCATCACAAATGAAGTTTGCATTGATATTTTAAAACATTTTTATAATACAAAAGAATTTGAACATCTTGAAAAAATACAGCTAATCAAAAATCTCCTTGGATTAGGTTGGATTGAGCAAGTAAATTTAAGTAGTACAAAAATAAGTGACCTTTCCACTTTAGAAATTATAAATACAACAGTATGTTTAAGTACATCATTTTTAAAACTACTTGAATTAGGTAATCTAAACTTAGTATTACCAAAAGTAACTCCATATAATGACCAGCTAGAGTATTTACAAGATCAGTTTAATAAAATAAATTTAACACTAAAACTTACAAATTTAAAATATGATTTTAAAAAAGACTCTCCAAATATAAATAACCTTGAATTAAAACTAGAAAAAATACAAAAATTAATAACTAAAAGATTAAAAATAACAAAAACAACTATTATGCTTGAAAACTTTTTTGCTGAACATAAACTAACTTATGAAGAAGAAATTATATTTCTAACACTATTAAAAGAAGAGTATGGAAATAACGATGAATCTATAAGAGATATGAATTCTTTGCTTTCAATTATTTCAAATGACGATTATGAAAAAATAAAAAATAGATCTTTACTTGA
>Ga0256824_10000154_pt1 | contig 24689 bp, 24 predicted proteins | sample CV67metaG_FD_191570 | JGI IMG/M metagenome (GOLD analysis project Ga0256824, IMG submission 191570) | Hydrothermal vent microbial communities from East Pacific Rise, Pacific Ocean - CV67 | ecosystem: Environmental > Aquatic > Marine > Hydrothermal vents | place: Pacific Ocean: East Pacific Rise...
AGTCCTGCAACTTGGTGCGTACCGTACTGTATAGAAAAGTCATTAGACTCGGTGTCATTTCTGTCAAAAGGACGTGAAAGTAAGTACGCATCAGTAAACCCACGGTTTTGTGTGGTACCGAGTTCTCTTTGGTAGCGTTTTTCATCAAAGTCATCGGCATAGTAGTCATCTATGGCATGACGGTACGCTTTGGTGACTACTCCTGCATAGTAAGGAGACTTGGTACGTCCTTCTATTTTCAACGAATCAATCACGCCTGACTTAAGTATCTCATCTACATGAGAAGCCATATTCATATCTTTAGCATTCATAATGTACGTCCCTATGCCCTCTTCTTCATCTAGCCTAAATGTAGTACCAGACTCTGGGTTATGTGCATAAATCTCATACGGAAAACGACAGTCATTGGCACAGCTTCCACGGTTAGGTACACGCCCTGTTTGAAGTGAAGAGATAAGACAACGCCCAGAGTAAGCAAAACACATCGAACCATGTACAAATATTTCTAATTCTAGTTTCGGGAGGTGGTTTTTAATGGCTTCACAATCTTTAAGACTTATCTCACGTGCCACGATGATACGTTGTACCCCTAAATCATAGTACACCTCTGCATCCATCGCATTCATTACATTGGCTTGTGTAGAAAGATGAATAGGAATATCAGGAGCAATACGGTGTGCTATCTTTACCACACCAGGGCTAGAGACTATAAGCGCATCAGGTTTAAGCTCTGCAATCTTTGCAATATGGTTTTCATAAAGTTTCATCTGAGAGTTAAAAGGAAATGAGTTTACTGTAGAGTAGACCTTTTTACCACGCTCATGGGCATACTCTATACCTGCTGCATAGGAGTCCATGTCAAACTCTTTACCCGAACGTATACGCAGAGAGAATGTACTAGTCCCTCCATATACCGCGTCAGCACCATAGTTCAGAGCTATTTTCATCTTCTCTAAGTTACCTGCTGGTGCTAAAAGTTCTACTTTATTTTGTGTTGTCATTTTTTTCCTACGGATAAAGGTGCGTTTATTTGCTCTTATTCTATCCTATTAGTAGTAAAAAGTAGGTTTTACTTTGCAGGATGATTATCTCTATATAGCAATATCCTTTTGTAATATTGAATGAATAACTTTTTGATGACTTAAAAATACTTTTACAATTTCTGGATCAAATTGTAAAGAGTCTCTTACCTGAATATAATCTACAATTTTACCATATCCCCATGCTCTTCTCCCTGGTCGGTTATGATATAGCATACCTACACTGTCAGCTATGGCAACTATTCTTGCTGATATATCTATCGCATCTTTTTTAAGTTGAGAGGGGTATCCTCCCCCATTCATCCACTCGTGATGCTGAGCAGAAATAAGTGCCCCCAAGTCTGTACTTTCAAAATGCTGTGCTTTCAAAATTTCATACCCAATAAGTGTATGGTTTTTCACTACGGCAAACTCTTCGAAACTTAATTTGTCATCTTTTTCATATATTTTTCTAGAAATAGCAATATTCCCAATATCATAGACTTGTGCTGCTTGTTCTAAGAGCGAACAATACTTTGCATTTAATCCCAATCCTTCAGATAAAACTTTACTTATTTGAGCAATTTGCATAATTAAATTTTTATTTTTCCCATGTACGACAAGTGAAGATACCAGTACTTCAATAACATCTGCTTCAAGTGCATCATTATTTGTTTCTTTTGAACGTACCATATTAATTTTTTTATCTAAATATTTCAAATTTTCTGCTTTAATAATATCTGTAATTTCTATTTTACATTGTGCAGTCATTATTTATAGTCCTTTTAATATATTTCACAATTAAAATAATTGAAAAAGGAAATAAATCCTATTGGTAACCTGGCAATCTAACAAGAGATCCATGGCTTTCCGTCTTCACCTCGCGATAAATTTGGCTTTTTCAATACTTACTTAAATTAAGATTTATAATAGTATTATATCTCATAGCTGTCACTAAAATGTCAAACCACTATCATTTTTTTGACAAACCTAAAAAATAGCTAAAAAGAGCAACGATGCGTATTGACTTACACAACCACACCACCCGATGTAACCATGCTATAGGAACAATTGACCAGTATATAGAAAGAGCCATAGAACTAGGCATAGATATTTATGGTTTTTCAGAACATGCTCCTATGGATTTTGACCCAAAATATCGTCTATCTTTTGAAGAAATGGATGCCTATACTTCAGACATACTCACGGCAAAAGAGAAATACAAAAATGATATACATATTTTACTTGGTTACGAAGTAGACTGGCTCCAAGGACATATGGATAAACGTGTATTGGGTGCAGAGGTAGATTACCTCATAGGTTCCATACACTTCATAGATAAATGGGGCTTTGACAATCCCGAGTTCATCGGTGGATGGAAAAACAAAGATATAGATGAGATATGGCAAGCTTACTTTGAAGCTACCCAAGCCATGGCTGAGTCAGGAAAGTTTGACATTGTAGGACACCTTGATCTTATCAAAGTCTTTAAATTTATGCCCAAACAAGATACACGCATACTTGCAAAAGATGCACTAAGAGCCATCAAAAAATCCAATATGGTACTAGAAATCAATACTGCAGGACTGCGTAAACCTACAGGTGAAATGTATCCATCTCAAACTTTACTCGAAGAGGCTTATACTTTAGATATACCTATTACCTTCTCTTCAGATGCACATGCAGTGGAACAAATAGGTGCAGGATATGACATCGCTACTGCGCTTGCAAAAGAGATAGGCTACACCAAAGCTGTTACTTTTCAAGGGCGTGATAAACAATTGATTACTTTTTAGGCAAAACCCCTAAACATATTTATTTTAGAATGGCTATAATCTATGCATAAATTAAATTAGGAGAGTTACACCATGGGTAAATTCGTGAATAACGTAGCAGAGTTTAACAAATATTGTGAAGAGAATGAAGTTGAGTTTATTGATTTTAGATTTACAGACATTAAAGGTGCATGGCACCATATTTCATATAGAGCAAGCGCTGTAGATGATAAAATGCTTGACGCAGGTCTTCCATTTGACGGTTCTTCAATTGACGCATGGCAGCCAATCAATGAATCAGATATGATTCTTAAGCCAGATGTAACATCTGCATTTATGGATCCATTTACAGCAGATAGTACAGTAATTCTTATCTGTGATGTTTACGACATCTACAAAAATGAGCTTTATGCTAAATGTCCAAGAAGTATCGCTAAAAAAGCACTTGAAGCACTTGATAAAGCAGGTGTTGCAGATGAAGCATACTTTGGTCCTGAAAATGAATTTTTCATCTTTGATGATGTTAAAATCGTTGACAATGATAACCACCAATCATTTAAAGTAGAGACTGATGAAGGTCACTGGGCTGATGCTGAAGATTATGGTGAGTTTGGAAATATGGGTCACAGACCTAGAATTAAAGGTGGTTACTTCCCAGTAATGCCAACAGATTCTGCTGTAGACTTAAGAGCCGAGATGATGTTACTTCTTGAAGAAGTAGGTCTTGAAGTTATTCTTGGTCACCATGAAGTGGCTCAAGGTCAACATGAAATCGGTATCGTTTACTCTGACATCATCACCGCTGCTGATAATGTACAAAAATACAAATATGTTGTAAAGATGGTAGCACACCTTAATGGTAAAACTGCAACATTTATGCCAAAACCTATCTATAGTGACAATGGAAATGGTATGCACGTTCACCAATCATTGTGGAAAAACGGTGTAAACACTTTCTATGAAGAAGGTGCTTACGCAAACCTATCTAAAACTGCACTTGATTACCTTTCTGGTATCTTTGCACATAAAGAAGCCGTAACTGCATTTACAAACCCAAGTACAAACTCATTTAAGAGACTACTTCCAGGTTTTGAAGCGCCACGTATTTTGACTTACTCTAGCCAAAACCGTTCTGCTGCTTGTCGTATCCCATATGGTGCAGGTGCGCCAGCGACAAGAATTGAGACACGTTTCCCAGATTCTACTGCTTGTCCTTACCTTGCGTTTGCAGTACTTATGATAGCTGGTCTTGATGGTATAGAAAAAGGTGGATATAACTTAGTTGGTCCATTTAATGAAGATTTATTTGAACTTACAAGAGATGAGATTGCTGAGAGAGGTATCCCTGAACTTCCAAATTCATTTAGAGATGCACTAGAAGGTCTTTCAAAAGATTACGATTTCTTAGCACCTATCATGAGTCCTGAATACGTAAAAGAATATGTTGACTATATGTTCGACAGACACGTTATTCCTGTTGAAGGTCGTCCAACTGCACACGAGTACATCACTACTTACTCTTGCTAATCTTTTAGTTTCCAAGCTTTATTGCTTGGAAATAATTTTCTTTGTTGCCTCTCCCCCCTCTTTAGATTTTCCATAAAATACTTTGACATTTTTTTGACATTTTACAGTTATACTACCTTCCTATTGAATACAAATAAGGAAAAACTATGCTAAAAAAATTAAATTTTATATCCATTACTCTACTTACTTTACTGCTTACTGCTTGTGGAAGTGTAAGTGCTACTAAAAAAGAAAATATATCTGATAAAAAAATAATTCTCATGCTAAAAGAAGTAAGTCATACTGCTTGTATAAGTATAGCGAGTGAATTCAACAATGATACAAGTGTTAAAAATACAGTCATAAAATCGATAACAAGTAATATAACTTGTGAAAGTTATGGAAGAATAACCAACACCCTTGAAGATGCTACTACCCTAGCAAATAACCACGGTAGAGCAACCTGTGTAGAGTCCACATTGATAGATTTTTTAGAATCTGAAGATGTCAATAAAACCCTTCCCGATCTTTCACTATTAGAAGACAAAACAAAATCATGTGTTATAGGTTTTGATTTATAACACTATCTTGACAATTTCATGACATTTAGAAGATACACTTTCATATAAAATAAATAAAGGAAAATAATGATAAAAAAATTGAGTTTAACAACAGTAGCACTTAGTGCTTTACTTCTTACTGGATGTGGTGGGGGGGGAGCGTCTAATGATGAAACCCTGCAAGATAAATTATTAGGTACATGGGAACTCACTGAAGATAATACAACAGGATGCTACAATGATACAGATGATGGAACTTCAGAAAATATAGAATTGAAAATTGAAAAAAATAAGTTTATTCTTGAAGAGAAAACCTATTCTGAATTCGAATGTAAAGAAGGTGACTTAAGTCACCATCAAACATCTACCTATAGCTACACACTAGGGGGAAAAGTAAAGAATTCAAAAAATAAAGATGCTACCGAAATAGATGTAAGAAAAACAAAATTTACTTTACATAAAGGTCAATCTGATGGTACTGGACTTGACGATATAGGAAAAATAGACTACGGCATGATTAAACTAACTGATGGAAAACTTAGATTTTCAGATGGGGATAGAAGTAAACTTGATGGATCAAGCAAAGAGAAAAGGTCTAACCAATTTAGTTCAAATGAATATTGGACTAAAAATAATTAATCTCTTTTGTTTCATCTCAGAAGAGATGAAACATCTGTAAAAACCTACTTCTTAAAAATACTCTTCTCATCTTCTTTCTTAAAAAATGTAAAATAAGTCCATAACGTTGTTCCATACACAAATATAGAGAGTACCACTACCCCTATAGTCACCGCTTCAAAAAGTTCTTTATGTTCAAAACTGTCAGGTATCATGTGTACCAAGATGATGGAAAGTGCCCCTTTCATACCAGAGAAAGTTAAGATAAACCACCCCTCTAAACCTACAGGTTTAATGGAAGTTAAGGCTTTTACATTACCAAAAAATGTAAACTTCGCCATAGAGATGGCACGTATAAGTGTAGTGGCTACAAACATAGTAAGTATCTCTGTTTTGTACTCCCATAAAAGATGAAAGTCTACCATTTCAGCCAATACAAAAAATATCATTACTGCTGCGATATATCCAAACTCTTTTGCCATCTCATAGATGTAGTCTAGTCTCTCATACGTTGTAGTTGCTATGTTTCCTAGTCGTAATTTACGCATAAAGCTTTTTGTTTTTTTACTATCATCATGCTCTAAGTCTGAGTCTATCCATGCCTTGGTTGAAACAATAGCCACAATAAGCGTTAAGATACCACTCACATGCATCTCTTCTGCCAACACATACGCTGCATAGGCCTCTACTATAAATGCAAACAGTTCCCCTCTTTTGTTAGAAAAAAGTTTCATGAGCATATAAAAACCAAAACCAAGCGCTAAACCTACAACCGTACTCACTGCAAATACACGTAAAGCATCCATCGCTGCATGTCCTGCATCTATCTGCCCTGACATCATCCAAGGTAAACCTATGAAGAAAAAAGCGATGACTGCGGTGGCATCATTTCCCAAGGACTCTCCTTCTATGAGTACTTTAATGTCATGGCTTATGCCTTTAAATCTTGAAAGTACCGATTGAACAGAGACAGCGTCTGTTGCCATGTTAATAGCAAAAAGTGAGACATAGGCACCTAGACTTAAACCTTCATAGATATTGAAATACGACAAACTAGCCCCTACAGTAATAGAAAGTGCCACTGCCACAACTGCCAAGTAAAAGATACTCCATGCATGTTTTTTGATGTCCGAGAAATGCAAATGCAACGCATCACCCATAAAGATAAGTGGAATACAAAAAAGTATAATAGTAGAAAAGTTTGCTGCCAAGTCAATAGGGACTGCTACTTTAAAATACGTATATATAAGGTATGAACCAATAAGCAATAAAAAAACTGAAGGTATCTTCAATCTATTTGCAAGTGCATCTGAGAGTATCACTAAACTCAGTATGGTAATCAAAATAATTTCTGGTGCAAAGCTATGCATCGGTTTCCTTTAAAATAATTCGCCACTGTCTTCAGAGACAGGGCGTATAGGTACATTACGTTTAGGATGCAAAGCATCCCCTTTTCCTTCATCTAAATCTTCTTCTATGTTAATGGTTTCCATAAGTCCTGTATCACTTTCTGGATCAATGGTTTCATTGTCTTCATTAAGATATTGTTCATAAGGGTTTACAGGTTTTTCTATAGCAGGGAGTGGTGAATTTTTAGTATAAAGTTCTGGTTTATTTTCATACTTCCCCCTAAACACACCTTCGGGTATGTCAAATGTTCTTTTTGTCTCTGGGTAAAGTTTGAGTAGTTTTTTATAATAGTATGCAAATGCAGGTGCTATCATCGCACCGCCCGTAGCACCTTTACCTATGGGCTTGTTATCATCTCTCCCCATCCATGAGATAACCTCTATTGTAGGAGAATATCCACAAAACCAAGCATCAATATTTTTATTGGTTGTTCCAGTTTTACCTGCAAGTTCTATACCTTCGACTCTTGCATTTTTACCCGTCCCTCGCTTCACTACATCTTTGAGTATATCTGTCATCAGGTAGGCTTGTTCGGGTGTAGTAAAGTCTGCTATCTCTTTAGGACGTGTTTCATAAATCACTGCCCCCTCTTTAGCGATTATTTTACTTACCAACCGTGGAGCTATCATATGCCCTTTGTTTGCAAAAACGGAAAAAATCTGAGCCATTTTAAGAGGACTTAGCCCCAAGTTCCCCAGTGCGATAGACATGTCTTTAGGAATGTGAGGCACATCTAAAAAAGCCAATCTATCACGTATAGTATTGATACCCAAATCTGCTACTAGGTTAATAGTAGCAAGATTACGTGAATGCACCAATGCTTCACGTAAAGGGACAAACCCTTTAAAGTCACGTTCATAATTGCGTGGTGCCCATATCTTTTTTTCGCCTTTAAAAGTATATTCAAATGTACGCGCCAAATCAGTCAGTGGGGTAGCTGGATTGTACCCCATGTCTAATGCAGTTTGGTAAATAAAAGGCTTAAACGCAGAACCCGGTTGACGTTTAGACTGTGTCACACGGTTAAAGACTGAATGCTTGTAGTTTTCTCCACCTATCATAGCAAGTATATCTCCTGTACTACTCTCCACAGCCACAAACGCCGCATTGAGTGTAGTTTTTTTAGGATTCTCTTTATATTTTTTAAGTGCTTTAGTATAGGCAAAAGTGACTGCTTCACGGGCAATGGCTTGCTGTTTCATATCTATAGTAGTATAGATTTGGTATCCACCTGTACGAATATCTCCAAGTCTACCTTTAAAACGACGGATTACTTCATCTACGATATATGGTGCAATATTTTGAGTGAGTGAGGTCTTATAGACTTTAGGTGATTCTTTCACAGCTTTGAGGTAATCTTCCTCGCCCATCCATCCTATACTTTTCATACGGTAGAGTACATTATTGGCACGGTTTAAGGCTCGTTTATAATGACGTAATGGATTGTAGAAACTAGGCGCATTGGGTATCCCCACAAGCATTGCAGACTCTTTTAAAGTGAGTTCACTCATCTCTTTATGAAAGTACCCATTGGCTGCTGTTTTCACACCAAAGTAGTTGTTTCCATACGAAATTTCATTTAAGTAGCGTTCGAGTATCTCTTCTTTGCTAAGTTCATCTTCTATCTTCAGTGCCAAGATAGCTTCTTTGACTTTACGCATAAGCTTTTTTTCATTAGATAAAAGTTTGTTTTTGATGAGCTGTTGCGTGAGGGTACTTCCACCCTCTACAAATTTCCCTGCTTTTATATCTTTAACAATAGCCCTTAAAATAGCATCAGGGTTTACCCCATTATGTTCAAAAAACCGCGTGTCTTCCATAGCGACAAGACCCTCTACCAAAAATCCTGGTATCTCGTCGTAACGTGCGTAAAGACGATGTTGTTTTTTAAATATGTATGCTAATTTTTCACCATTTCTATCTAATATTATCGAAGAGGTTTCAGGTTTATAGTTTATGAGTTTATCTGCATTTAATGAGACTTCTTCATAGGCATAAATAAAAGCTGCACTCAGTGCAACAGCACATACTATGGCTAAAATGATAGAGCCTTTAACTAGAGCATTAAACACAAAGAGCCTTTAGAATTATTTTCATTTATTGTACCGTGTTATGTCTAATGAGTGCTATGGTATGCATAATTTTTTTCATACCCACCCCTACATTTAATATTAGACGCATGATAGGCTTTTTTACAGTAGGCTGACGTATAGCACCTACAAGATACCCATCTTCCACAAGCTCTTTTTGCATACCTTGTGTACTAGCATTGTCAGGCATGACTATGGGTAAGATGAGACTCTCACACTTTACACCTAACATCTGTGTTACCATCTTTTGGCGTTTATCTATATTTTTCCTATATTTCTTTACATTTTTTTGAATATATTTCATATTTACCAGTGCCAATGCAGTGTCAAATACAGAAGGTGCAGTAGAGTAGATGATAGGCTTTCCACGGTTCACTAGAAAAGAGATAATAGTAGAAGAGGACAAAATATATGCCCCATAACTTCCATAGGCTTTACCTAGTGTTCCCATCTTAATGTGTCTTTCATTGATAGTGATATTATAATACTCAAAGATACCTAGAAGATTTTTTCCTAATACGCCTGCAGAATGTGCTTCATCGACTATCATCATAGCTTTTTTTGCATCTGCCAAATCAAATATTTTCTTTGCACACAAATCACCACCCATAGAGTAAACACCCTCCACTGCAATGATTTGTCTTTTAGCAGGATACATCTGTAATTTCTGAGCCAAATCTTTTACATCATTGTGTTTGAATTTGACTACCCTATCACCCAACAACTCTGCTGCCATCACACCAGAAGCATGATACTCTTCATCCATAAAAAGCATATCACCTTTACGAACGAGAGCCTCTATGAGTGCCATATTTGCCAAATACCCCGAACCAACAACTAGCCCCTCTTCAAAACCATTTTGCTTTGACATAGTCTCTTCAAATTTTTTGTGTATGGGGTGATAGCCGTTTACTAACATACTTGCTTTAGAAGTTAGCGTGTCATACTTTTGCACGAGTTTTACTGCTTTTTTGAACTGTTTTTTGTTGTTTGAAAGTCCCAAATAGTCATTTGATGCCAAGTCCTCCAAATCTTCGTCAAAAAGCTTACGCTCTCTAAAACGTCCTGCTTTTTGGAGGGCTTTTAGTTCATTTTCGTACATAGTTTATTTTTCCATCCAAGGAAGTAGTACTTCAACCTGTAAACCCATGGCAGTACTCTCATAGCCATCTACAGACTTAATGTACTTTTTACAAAAACCTTCTACCATACAACCACCAGCCTTACCTCTCCAAAGTTCACTTTCTAAGTAGGCTTCTAAGTCATCTTCTTCAAAAGATGCAAAGTGGTAATGTGTCGCAGAGATATCGGAAAAAGCTAACGTCTTTGACTTGTAGTGCAGTGAAGAGATAATAGAAATAGTAGAGCCACTTTGTATGTTTAATATCCGTCTAGCATCTTCTACATCTTTAGCTTTTCGTAAGATAGTACCATCTGCTGCTGCGATGACTGTATCTGCACACAGCAAAGGCATATCAAGCCCAAACTCTCTTATGGCAGCTTCTAGTTTACCTTTACTTGCCGTATAGACAAAATCTTTAGCGATGGTTGTAGTAATCTGTTCTTCATCATAGTCAGCTGACTTTTGGATGAAGTCTATGCCAAAGTTATTAAGAAGTAAAGCCCTTGACTCTGAATTTGATGCAAGATGTATCATACTGTTTTCCCGTAGGGTGTTGTGTCCTCACAACACCTAAAGCTTGCCTCCAAAAAGGTGTTGTAAGGGTACAACACCCTACAATCCTCTAAGAGAAACACCCATCCAAAGTGCAACTAAGCCAAGAACGATGTTGAGTGGTAAAAGTACATTTGCCATCCACTTCATTCTGGCTTTGGCTTCTTTTACTTGACCTTTATTAAACATTTTCCATGCAGAAGAACGTTTGTAATACATATAGCCATAATTTACTGCCATGATAGTCCATAGTATCTCTTTAGACACAAACAATGTTTTAAGCTCACCATGGTGTCCTCCTAGTGAGATAGCCATGATAAGCCCCGTAGCAAAAAGTATAATAATAAAAGGCATCACCAAATTAAACAATCTTCCGACAGTCTGTAAGGTAACCCCTAATCTTTGTTTCGGTTCAAGTATATCTGCTATCTTATGGCTAAGTAACATCTGTGCATCAGTCACACCACCACGTGCAATGACAGGATGCACCGCCACACGCATAGCAATCATACCACCTACCCAAATAAAAGCAGAAAGCACGTGTAAAAATACAAGCGTATGACCATAGTTTACGAAAAATTCACCCATTATAGATTTTCTTCTAAATATGCTAAAGCTTTTTCTGTCGCTTCTGCTATCTTAGATGCATCTTTCCCACCAGCTTGAGCAAAATCAGGACGACCCCCGCCTCCACCACCAAGAATAGGTGCTATCTCTTTTATCCAGTTTCCTGCTTTAATAGAAGTCTCTTTAGATCCACAGGCTATCATCACCTTATCACCCTTCTTTTGGAAAAGCATAATGGCAATGTTTGGGTATTTATTTTTCGCTTCATCTATAAGCTCTTTAATATCCCCAGTCTCTACCTCTTCTACGATAATAGTTGAACCTTTAAGCTCTGTAGCACTTAACTCTGTTTTCGTAGCAGATTGTGCTGATTGCACATCTGCTTTAAGTGTTTTTACTTGCTCTTTTAGTTTAGCAATACCTGCTAGAGGGTTAACATTTTTAAGTTCTGTTTTTATCTCAGAAAGTTCATCTCGTAAACCTTTAACAGCCTCAATGGAGGCATTACCACAAACAGCCTCTATACGACGCACTCCTGCCGATACCCCTGACTCTTTAGTAATCATAAACAGACCTATTTGTGCCGTGTTATCTACATGATTCCCACCACATAGTTCTATGGAAGACTCACCTATGTTTACCACACGTACCTTGTCACCATACTTCTCACCAAACTGCGCTTTAGCACCTTTTTCTCTAGCTGCTTCTATGTCTAGCTCTTCAGTCTGTGCAGGTTGTGCTGCAGATATTTTGGCATTGACCCATGCCTCTACTTCTGCTATCTCTTCTGCTGTCATCGCTTTGGGGTGAGAAAAGTCAAAACGTAAACGTTTATCATCATTAAGTGAACCAGCTTGTGCTACATGGTCTCCAAGTATTTCAAAGAGTCCTGCATGAAGCAAGTGTGTAGCTGAATGGTGTTTTTCTATCTCTATCTTGTTGGCATCTACTTTTGCTTCTACCTCATCACCTACAGATAGCTTTCCTACAAATTTAGACAAGTTCATGTCTAAGAACTTTTGTGTGTCCATAACTTTGATTGTCGGGGTGGGGACACCCCGACCTACAAGTTCTCCACAGTCGCCAGTCTGTCCACCCGACTCTGCATAAAAAGGTGTTTGCGCTAACATCACCCAGCCTGTGCCGTCTATGCTTTCTACTTGTTTAAAGTCTTCATCTAAAAGTGCTAACACTTTTGTACTTGCATCTCTTTGCTCATAGCCTACGAAAGTATTGACTCCATGTGCCTCTTTGAGTGCTTTGAAATCACCCGTCGCTGCGGCATCTCCCATATTTTTATGTGCTGCTTTTGACTGTGCTTTTTGCTTTGCCATGGCTGTATCAAAAGCATCTACATCTAGCGCTATGTTTTTCTCTCTTAACATGTCTTGCGTAAGGTCAAGTGGGAAACCATAGGTATCGTAGAGTTTAAAAGCTACTTCACCGTTAAAACTCCCTTTTGTCACTTGTAGTTCTTTGTTAAAAAGTTTTATCCCCGCTTCTATGGTCTCAAAGAAACGCTCTTCTTCTAGCTTCATAGAGGCTTTGATGGACTCTGCTCTCTCACTTAGGTACGGGTACTGTTCTCCCATGGTAGATACAAGTGTGTTTACTAGCTTATGCATAAATGGCTTACGAAGTCCTAGCAAGTACCCATGACGTATGGCACGACGCATGATACGACGAAGTACATACCCACGCCCTTCTTTGTCAAAGTTTACCCCTTGTGCTAGTAAAAATGAAGTAGAACGTAAGTGGTCTGCTATGACTCTGTACGATGCAGAATTACTTGCATCATAGTCATACTTAGTGCCTACAAGTTCACCTATCTTCTCTAAGAACGGCATAAAGAGTGACGAGTGGTAGTTATTTAACTTGCCTTCTTTTATGGCAACCACTCGCTCTAGCCCCATACCTGTATCGATACTTGGTTTTGGAAGTGGGTTTAGCTTTCCCGATGCATCTCTGTCATACTGCATAAACACCAAGTTCCAGATTTCTAAAAATCTATCTCCCTCTCCACCCATATAGTCTTCTGGTCCAGAAAAATGCTCTGCACCTTGATCATAAAATATCTCAGAACAAGGACCACAAGCACCTGTATCTCCCATAGCCCAAAAGTTTTCTTTGTCATCAAACTTTACTATGCGGTCAACACTGATGTGCTTTTGCCACAATTCATAGGCTTCATCATCATCTTCATGTACGGTAACCCATAGCTTTTCTATAGGTAAATTCAAATACTTCTCAGAAGTAATAAACTCCCAAGAGTACGCCATCACTTCTTTTTTAAAGTAATCCCCAAAAGAGAAATTACCAAGCATTTCAAAAAGTGTATGGTGACGTGCAGTATAACCTACATTATCAAGGTCATTATGCTTACCACCTGCTCTTAGGCAGGTTTGACTAGAGGTATTACGTGGAGGGTTAGGGATGGGAGCATCACCTGTAAAGATACTTTTAAACGGTACCATACCAGCATTGACAAACATAAGTGTGCCGTCATCATCTAGTGGTACAAGTGGTGCAGAAGGAACAAGTGTATGCCCTTTAGATTGAAAAAAGTCTAGAAATGATTTTCTAATATCCATGATAAAATAATCCTAAAGTGGAGCCAACCATCTGTTGGTTTTAGACTCCTTATTTAATTGGAGATATTTTATCGTAAATGTGGTTATTTAGAGGTAAAATGCACACCTATCGTTTGCACCATACTCAAAATCACCATCTGCATAAGTCTTTCCACTAAAAGTATTACACCGATAAGGAATATTCCCTTTACCCGATAAATCAATATCTACAATATACACTACCTCATCACGGATAGGGTCAATATTGTTTGTCCCAGAAAGCCCAAGAAAATCAAAAGAACAGCTCTCACCAGGATAAAATGAAAACTCACCATTGACTGCTGTTCTCTGATAATTCCCCATAGACTCACAAATATAAGGTACTCCACCTACAGCTTTATTGTTAGCATCTACTAAAAAAAGTGTGGTCAACTCATCATGTTCATCGTTGAGATTACATCCATTTAAGGACAAAACAGCCACCAGTGCTGATAGAAATAAAATTATTTTTTTCATACTACATACTCCTAAGTATTTTTAAGAGTATGACAGTAAATCGTGTGGGTTTTGTGAGTTATATCTCTTTGAGAAGTGTTGCTATTTTTTGGCTTCCCTCTTTTTCTACTATCTTCATAAGTCCTTGACTTACCATGGCTAAGTCTTCTTCAAGTAAGGCAAGTACCTTCTCATTGTCTATCTCATTTTCTCTCATAATCCATGCTAGGTTTTTCTCTACTAAAAACTGTGCATTGTGGTACTGGTGGTCTGACGCTGCATAGGGGTAAGGTATGTACAGTGTAGGTACAGCAGTGGCGCTTAGTTCCCAAAGTGTCGAAGCACCAGAACGCGCGATGGCAAAATCTGCTTCATTCATATACGATGCAAGTTTGGTAGTAAAGCCAAAGACTTCTGCTTCTATGCCTAAGTCTGCATAGGCTTTTTCTACCTCTTCTACGTTATTTACCCCTGCTTGGTGTATGATACGTATGCCTTTTTCTTTAAGCTGTGGTGCGATGCTTAGTGCTAAAGTATTGATGGCTTTAGCTCCTTGTGACCCCCCTAAAAATATGATGGTTTTTACTTCTTTGCGCAAGTGTGCATTGCTAAAAAAGACTTCTTTTATGGGGTATGCTTGTATAGGACTCTCCTCAAGATAAGAAGAGATAAAATGTGTCGCATATGGCTTTAGTAGTTTGTTGAGTGAACCCAAGGCTGCATTTTGTTCATGTATGACCAAAGGAGTACGTGTGAGTTTAGCTGCAAATGCCATGGGTGCTGCTGAAAAACCACCTACAGAAAAGACTACCTTTGCTTTGTGTTTACGTATGAGTTTTATGGCTTTGAGTGTAGCCCCACCCATCATAAAGAGTGACTTTATTTTCCCCAGTCCACCTTGGTTGACTACACCACGTGTGTCAAAGAAGTACTTTTCAGAAAAATCATCATCATGCTCAAACCACTGTTTGTCTTGTCCTTTGGTAGAACCCACATAAATGACTTCGGCAGGCTCAGCCAACGTTTCATTGTATGATTCCTGAGTATTTACTGAGCTTGTCGAAGTATGCCGAAGGATTATTGCTTCTTTGACTGCTCTTATAATGGCAAGATGCCCACCTGTACCACCACCTGTCATAAGTATACTCATCTAACCATCCTTTATATCATATTGCCGTGTATATCTCTAGGCACTTTTTTTGAAACCATGAGTACCATACCTATGGCAATACAAGCAGCCAAAATGTGAGAACCACCATAACTCAAAAAGGGTACAGCTATCCCTTTAATAGGGGTAATCCCTGAGATACCATAAGAGTTAAGTATAAATGCAAAAGCTATCAGTAGCCCCACACCTATAGAAAACAAATAATACATAGGGTCTTTTACTTTTGCTGCTATTTTAAAAATACGAAATATGATAAAAAGCATCGTCACTGTCACAAGTCCAAGTCCTAAAAAGCCCAATTCCTCCGTAATACCTGCCAAGATAAAGTCTGTATGTACTTCAGAAAGATAACCCAGCTTGAACTGTCCATTGCCCAAGCCTTGTCCAAAAAACCCACCATTATGAATGGCATTAAGTGAGTTTGAAATCTGATATGGCTCTTTGGCTGCTTCTACACGTAGGTTTTGTAGTTGGTCAAAAGGCAAGACTGAGAGTATGTTATCTTGTACTGTTCCCCACCATGACTTAATACGTGCCATACGGTGAGGTGCGAAAAATATGAGCCCTATAAATGCCACAAATACCCCTGAGAGCATGGTGAAAAAGAACTTTAATGAGGAGCCAATAAACAAGAAAAGTACCATCAGCGTAGCCCCAAGAACAACCACCTGACCTAAGTCCTTTTGAAAAACAGCAATAATCACCACAGCCACAAGAAAGATAAAAATATAGGGAGCAAATGCTCTTATTTCCTCAAAGAAACCCATCTTTTCTTTGTGTAAAAGTTTACGTGAAAAACTCCAAGCCAAGAAAAAGATGAACCCTACTTTAAAAAACTCTACAGGAGCAATAGACATAGAACCTATGCGTATCCAACGTTTTGCACCGCCTACAGCATTAACCAGTGAAGAGGGTAAGAACTGCATGGCTATCATCAAGATGAAAAAACTAAAGAAAAGTAAAAGCCCTACTCTGGAAAACCAAGTATCTGGCTCTAACTTAGACAAAATTACCATCGTGATGAAGCCTATGAAAATAGCCATAGCTTGTCGTATAAAAAAGTGGAAATCTGTATAACCAAAGTGTACAATGGCATACGTAGAGAGAGAATAACTCATCACTAGTGACAGTGTTAAGAGTACCATGACTCCTGCTAAAAGGGGTTTATCCATCATTGTTCTATTCTCTTTATATAATATTAATTAGTATTTTATCAGAATTAATAGATAAATTTGATAAAATTCAACATAAAGATAAGGGACGAGATGCCAAAAGCTATACAAAATAAAGCCATACACCAAAGAAAGTATAAGATTACTGTGCTTTTTTTACTTCTCGTACTTGCTATGGGTATCTTTTTATCTTCTATTTTAAAAACCATTTCAACCCAAAGACGCATCCCTTCTCATAACAAAACTGTTCACGATCGTTCTTTTCGTGGGGCTATTATTTCTTCTGACAACTATACACTTTCAAACTCTCAAAAAACCTATCAAGCGGTCATAAGAGGTGCCAGTGTTAAACCTCAGATGAAAGCTACCTTTGTAAAACTCTTCTCTATCTACTCTGGCATACCCGAAAAAGCCTTACTTAAAAAGTTTAAAAATAAAAAAGGCAAAGAGATACAAAGCAACATCATTTTCTCTAAAACCATAGGCACAAGTACCGCGATGCAGCTTAAATCCTTGGCGATTAAGCTGCGAAGGTTGGGTGTTTTTCGTTCCATCAAGACACGCTCAGGCATAGATGTTCTCTTTGGTCTTGACATCATAGAAAATGGCGAAAGCAGACGTTTTCCTCTGCATGATGTTATGAGTCCCATACTTGGCTATGTAGGTAAAAAAAGTGATGGACGCTACACCAGACCCGAAGGTAAAAAAGGTCTTGAACGTAACTACAATACGCATATTACATCTAAAAAAGATGGCTATTTTAAAGGAAAGCGTGACGTACTTGGCGCGATTATACATGACAAAAACAGTATCAACCGTGGTCGTGTAGATGGACTAGACTTGCATCTTAACATCCCTCTAGCAGTACAACGTAGGGTTGAGCTGATGATAGATGCGATGAAAAGAAACATTGATGCAGATGAAATCTTAGTAGGTGTAATGGAGAGTCGCACAGGTAAAGTACTCACCCTTGCCAGTACAGAACGCTATGACCCTGCACATATCATGCAAAAGAATATCCCTGCACTTAACCCTAAGTTTTCAGAGTACCCTTATGAGGCTGGTTCTGTCATGAAGCCACTGACTCTTGCCATTGCCCTAGACCATAAAGTAGTCACCCCTAAAACATGGTTCAACACCTACAACGGAAAGATGAAAATCGGTGAGAAACGTACCATCACAGACGATGAAAAGTTTGACTCACTTACAGCCACAGACATCATAGTACACTCTTCAAATGTAGGGATTTCACAAATCTCATGGAGGCTTACAGGACAAGAGTTTAGAGAAGGGCTTCTGAGTTTTGGTATCGCCAAACCTTCTGGACTTGACCTCTCTCGTGACTTACCTGGTTCACTAAAGTCTCAACACTTACTAGACCACAAAATGCACAGAGCAAACTCTGCCTATGGGTACGGCATGCTCGTTACCTTTGCACAACTTTTTAAAGCATACTCAGCCTTCAACAACGATGGTGTGGCTGTCACACCTCGCATTGTTTCTTACTTGGGTGATGGCAAAGGAAAACACTATACTCTCAAACCACGCGTAGGAAACATACGTGCCGTAGGCAAAAGAGCTGCACGGCAGATACACAACATCTTACTCGATGTGGTACAGCGTGGTACAGGTAAAAAAGCACGCTTCCCTGGACTGGAGATAGGTGGGAAAACAGGTACTGCCCACATCGCCAAACATGGGCGTTATGTACGTGAGTACCATAGTAGTTTTTATGGTTTTGCCAACGACAAAAAGGGAAATAAATATACCATAGGTGTTTTAGTCATACGTGCCAAAGGGTATCACAAATACTTTGCTTCTCAGTCGGCTGTGCCTACGTTTAAAAACATTGTAAAGATACTTGTAGAACAAGGACACCTTTCACCAGACCCTAAAGAGATGCTACAAGATGAGGAAGAAGAGACTATGTATGAGGCTAAGAAGACTCCAACACTTCAAAAGCCTCGCATAAAGAAAGTAAAGAAACCTGAGGCTAAAAAGAAGTCTGTAAAAGCCCTCTTCAAGATGAAAAAGAAAACAAAGAAAAAACCTGTTAAAAAACCAAAAATGAAGAAGAAAAAAGTAAAAATTGAAGTAAGTTCCAAACCCAAAAACAAACCCATCAAAAAGAAATCAGCCAATGACCTTTTTGAAGATTTGTTTTAAAGCTGTGTAACGAGTTAAAACTATAGCATTTCACATTTGGTCATGTTCATATCGGGTACGTGTTCCATCCATACTTCTTGTCTGCCAAAAGAAAAATAGGCGTTCTGCAAACTTAAACTTAAATAAAAATGAAATGTGTGAGATGAGTCTTTATATAGAAAATATTGGCAAGAATAGAGGAGAGATTGTTTGCCATCAAACATGGTTTAAGACATCTCAAACCGATAAAATCCCTATAGGTAGAGCAGTGACTTATGCTAGAAAACTAAAAGAAGCACGTGAAAATAATCACTTTTATGTCTTTGGAATTTATAAAGGGGAGTAATAGGGTCTAACCCCATTTACTTTAATATATTTTGATTCACTATACATATTTAACAGCAGTACCTTCATAATAGTACATTGTTGAAGTTCTTATGTTTCCTCCACCTCCTGGAGAAAGTATAGTGTCTGCTCTAATATTACCTTCGGTATTACTCCCCACTGAAGATACAATATTCACAATAGCATCTGCGCCTAGTCTAAACGCCTGAACTTGCAATGCCAAGCGTCCATATTCTTTATTGACTTCTGAAGACTCTACCATACCAAGTGCTTCATATTTTTTACCTATGTTGTCAATGGTATAGAGTTCTATTTTTTCAAACTCATCTCTATCTTTTTCAATCATTTTTCTCATATTCTTAAAAACTTTTTTTGCTTCTTTTGCAGGTACTTTGTCGTGTCTATATAGGAAAAATTTGCTTACTAAAAGAAAAGGGAGCACAGGGATCATTAAAAATCCTAGATCTTTAGTTACTGCGGTGTATGTTACGAATATCACAAACAATAAAATCACCAGAGCAATAAACAAATTATAGTTTACTCTTAAAATATTTAACATTTCTTTTTGATTCATATTTTTCTCCTTATTAATATAATTTTTTGTTTTGAAAAGAAATCTGCTCTAAAATCTCTTTTTTTGTTTTACACATTTTAAAACCATCATGACCATTCACACAAAAGATAGTTACTTTTTTAGAGTTAGTACTAAATTTTAACTCTTTCTGGGAGTAGGCATCAGAAAGAAAAGAACTATTGAAATAAGCAAGAAGCTCTTTATTTGTCACAAGTTTCAGAGGTTTTATGCTCACTTCTTTAGCTGCTTCAAGCAAACTATATTCATTCCCAAATAATCTTTTATGATTTGTCTGAAATGCCTTATAAAAAGAAGTATCTTTATATCTTGCACTAGGTACTGCTTCGCTGTATTCACAGTTGCATATCCTCGTGCCAAATTCACTCACAAAAAAAGGCGAGTACTCCATTTTTCCGTTTTCTTCATTTTCGAACATCTTAGGGTCGCCTGTAATATCTATACTGCTTCTGTTGTAGAGATCGTTCATGTAGGTTTCCACAACACTTTCTAGCGAGTGTTTACTTTTAAGACACTCAAGAGAAAAGTTTTGTATTTGCTGAATTAAATAAGCATCTTGCACCATATCATCAAAAATTTGCCCTTTTTTTAACTTCCCGAAGAACGAACCCATATCTTTACTGATCATGTATGAAGGTATAAGATTTTTTCCCATTTTTACAGACATTCCCATATTAACCATTTTACTAGATGCCAAAAATGCTTCTTTTTTTGATTTTGCATCAATATAAATATAATTTCTTACTCTTCCTTCTATATCTTTTGAAAGCACGCTAAAAGAAATATTCTTTTGTTTTAAAAATACTTTGGCTTTTTTCATGTTTTTTGGATTGGGCTTCAGGTATGTAGCTGCTACTAAAAACTTTTTATTCCCAGAAATAGTTTCGGACATGGCATAAAGAAATGACTTAGTAATTGGGAACATTTTTATTTGCATCTTCGGAGCTACTATACTGGCTATATCAACAGGCTTGGCTACTATGCTTTGGGTTGCCAAGATTACGGCAAAGAGTGCTAGGGACAAATATCTTTTCATGGGGTTTCCTTTTTTATTTAAAAGAGAAAATTTTCATATCCCTTTCTACAATTTTTACAAACAAGACCTATCTGTAGTTATATGAGTAATATATTTAATCACGCTGCACAGTATAAAAAGTTGGCTTATCTAGAGGAATATCATCTACACCAATACTTGTATCTTCTTTTATTGTGAATCTATCGATTATTTCAGGATCGATAGCAGGCAATCTATAAGTACCACATCTCACTCTAGGTTTTTCAATACCAAGGTCATCAAGTATTTGCTGTTCATTCTCTTTTGTCATAATTTTCTCCTAAATTCTTGTTCTCTCCAAACTATCATCATAGTTCTGATTTGCTTTTATGTTGTTTCTCTAGTTCGTCAATTATGGAAATAGTAAAATAGAGTCTGACTCCATTTGTATTGTGTTTATTATTGTAAATATTATATCATAAATTAATTTTAGGTTTTATATTATTTCTAAAGCTATCAGTATCATTATCATTACTAAACTTTATCAATAAGTCTTAAGTTATAGGGTTAGACCCTATGGGGGGGGGTAGAGGTAGTAGATTTTTCTCAATCAATACAAAAACCCAAACAACCAAAGAGGAATCTTATGCAGGTTTTCTGTTGAGTCTGTATCTTGTACAACAAAGGCATTTTTTACATCTTTAACCTGCTTAAAACCTTTACCCTCTCCACCTATTTCAAATGTCACTTTACCATTGACAATGAAATCACCCCGTTTTGTTGTAGTCAAAGTATGTTGCTCTTGGAGTCTATCAAAGAAATAGCGTTTGTAGTCACTCTTTAAAGCATTTAAAATTCTCTTTTCTAGTTTACTATGCCACTTAACATATTTTACCATTTTTGTTAATTACTAATTAACAATTATATTATTCTATATTTAAGTGAAAATATCAAAATAAATCAGCCAATGAACTCTTTGAAGACTTGTTTTAAATCCAAAGATTATCAATAAGTCTAGGCTTACCTACCCATGCTGCTACGAGTATGATGGTGTTGCCTATCTCTACCTCTTTGAGGGCTTTAAACTCTCTGCTGACTATGGCTACATACTCAACCGTATCTGCCTCGCTTAGTACTTCTAGCATCTCTTTTTTGATGGTATCTACCTCTAACTCTCCTGCCATCACTAACTTGGTTGCACGTTTAAGGGAGCGAGAGAGGCACAAGGCTCGTTCTTTTTCCTCACCTTGCAAGTAAACGTTACGAGAGCTTAGAGCCAAGCCATTGTCGTCACGGACTATCTCACAGGGGACGATGTTCACATCCATGAAGTAGTTTTTTACCATTTGAGAGATGAGTGCTAACTGCTGGGCATCTTTTTTACCAAAATACGCTCTTGTTGCACCAGAGAGATTGAGCAGTTTCATGACTACTTGAAGCATACCATCAAAATGCCCTGGACGCTTTTCGCCTTCAAGTACATACCCACGAACAGCAGGTGCGCCTATACAGAGTTCATCTTCTTCATACATAGCATCAGTACTAGGCATAAAGACTATGTCTACCCCTGCGAGTTCACAGATTTTGATATCGGCTTCGTCTTTACGAGGGTAGGCATCTAAGTCCTCCCCTTCTAAAAACTGTGTAGGATTTACAAAGATAGAAACGATGAGATAGTCATTTTCTTTTCGTGCCTGTTGTATGAGAGAAAGATGCCCATGATGTAAAGCTCCCATAGTTGGTACAAAACCAATACTACTTTCCGTACCCTGAGTGTGTCGAAGGGATTTTTTTGCCGTCTGGAGTTCTTCTATTGTTTTAACTATAAGCATCTCTAACCTCGTATTTCGCATTTATTTGGTAAAATCATACCAAAAAAGTAGTGAATACATTATGGATGCATACGAATATGGTGAACTTTTAAAATCTCTCTCTATTAAGATGGGAAATATTGGCAATATTGTTAAACCTGAACTTCTTCAAAAAAGACTTGATGAAATAGAGCAGATGCAACAAGACCAAAACTTTTGGAATGATGTAGAAAATGCAGGAAAGATTTCTCAAGAGAAAACCAAAACAGAACGTATACTCGCTACTTACTCCAATGCCAACGATGCAGTAAGCGATGCTGTAGAATACTTCGAACTGGCAAAGTCTGAAAAAGATGATGATACCCTAGCGATGCTCTATGAAGATGCACCAAGTCTACAAGAGAGTACCAATGCTCTTGAAGTACAAATGATGCTCTCTGGCGAACACGATGGAAACAATGCCATTGTATCTATACACCCAGGGGCTGGTGGTACAGAGAGTCAAGACTGGGCTGCGATGCTTTACCGTATGTACTTACGCTGGGCAGAACGCCGTGGCTTTAAAGTTGAAGGGCTTGACTACCAAGCAGGGGAAGAAGCAGGCATCAAAGATGCTTCATTCATCATCAAAGGTGAAAATGCCTATGGTTACCTCAAGGTAGAAAGTGGCATACACAGACTTGTACGTATCAGCCCTTTTGACTCTAATGCCAAACGTCATACCTCTTTCTCTTCTGTCATGGTGTCTCCAGAAGTAGATGACAATATAGACATCGTCATAGAAGACAAAGACATCCGTATAGACAGCTACCGCGCTTCAGGTGCTGGTGGGCAACATGTCAATACCACAGACTCAGCCATACGTATCACGCACTTGGAGACCAATATCATAGTCCAGTGCCAAAATGATAGAAGTCAACACAAAAATAAAGCTTCTGCTCTTAAAATGTTAAAGTCTCGTCTCTATGAGTACGAAATGGCAAAAAAACAAGCCGCACTGGATGGTGTAGAGAAATCAGAGATAGGTTGGGGACATCAAATACGTTCATACGTCATGCAACCTTACCAACAAGTCAAAGACACACGTTCAAATATCCCCTACACCAATATAGATGCCATCCTTGATGGAGACATAGATAAGATGCTAGAGGGTGTGCTTATCGCTCAGGCGAAATAAGCCATTATTCGCTCTCGTCTTCATCTTTTTTAAAATACTTTGAAACTGTTTTTGTCACAACAAGTGCCGTAACAAAAGCAAGCAATATCATGGCTATAGTATATAAAGCATTTCCTACATCTATCTTCATGCTAAGACCTTGTCTTTGAGTCTAAAAACAGTGTTACAAAGACCTGCCATCTGCTCATCATGTGTAACGAGTAACAGCCCTGCCCCTGTCTCTTTAGTATAGTCTAACAACACATCCATCACTAGCTTTGCTGTTTCCTTGTCCAAATTTCCTGTAGGCTCATCGGCAAAGATAATACGCGGTTTTTTACTAAGTACCCTAGCAATAGAAACTCTTTGCTGTTGTCCCCCAGAAAGTTCCCCTATCTTTTGTCCCATCAGTTCTTTTATCTCTAGTTTTTCTAAGATAGCTTCATCTATCTTCTCTCCACTTAACATCGTTGCTACTTCTATGTTGTCCATGGCAGACATGCCTTTAAACAAGTAATGAAACTGAAAAATTATCCCTATCTCATAACGACGTAACGCTTCTATGGCAGCATCACTTTGTGTATAAAGCTCTTTGTCAAAAAGTTTTACAGCACCCTCATTGGGTTTGATAAATGTAGAAAAAATATGAAGCAATGTAGACTTACCAGAACCACTGCGCCCTACAATGGCAGTACTCTGAGAAGGTTCTAATGAAAAGTTGACATTTGAAAATAAAAGTGTATCGAAAGAGTGAGAAACACCACTGGCTTCTAAAAGAGGTTGAGACATAATAAACCTTAAAATAAATTAGGCATATTTTAACATAAAAAGGTAAGTAGTTAGTATTTTATTTTTAATAGTCGTTTAGTTTGCTGTAGATTTGGAGGTTGTGCTGAAGGAGTGTAGATTAAAATTCAAAAACAAAATAGTCTTTTGATTTATTGTAGATTTGAGGGTTGTTGTTCGAGAGCATACGATAAGTATGTAACCGAACAAACTCCCTCAAAGATGCGATGAAGCA
>Ga0256824_10000155_pt1 | contig 24649 bp, 17 predicted proteins | sample CV67metaG_FD_191570 | JGI IMG/M metagenome (GOLD analysis project Ga0256824, IMG submission 191570) | Hydrothermal vent microbial communities from East Pacific Rise, Pacific Ocean - CV67 | ecosystem: Environmental > Aquatic > Marine > Hydrothermal vents | place: Pacific Ocean: East Pacific Rise...
TGCTAGTGACTCTGTGAAAACAATTTCTAATGACTCTACTTCATCTGTAAAAACAGTTTCTGAAAACATCAATGACTCTGCTAACACAATCTCATCTGATGAGTATGCAGCACACATGAAAAACAAAACAAAAGAAGTTACGTCTGTTAAAACAGTTAAATCTGTTAAATAATTTTTTACTTCCAGCTTAAGTGTAATCAGACAATCTGGTTGCACTTAACTCTACCTTTCTTACACAAAAGTTACTTATTGTGGCACAATCTTTTAAAACTTTTCAATATTTAATAATATAAGTACATATTATCATTTAAGATAATTCACTTTAAGTTATATTTAACATAAGTTAAACTACAATACTATTATCTATAAAAATACAAAGGGATCTACAATGAAAAAAATAATTACAACATCTGTAGCAGTAGCTGCATTGTTAACAAGCGCACAGGCTGACTTCAGTTTTGGAGATATGTTTAAAGATATGAAAGAAGCTGCAATTAGTATGAGTAAAGATGCTAAAGATTCTGTTGCTGCAATGAAAGATGGAGCGGTTGAAACATCAAAATCTGCAGAAAGAACAGTAACAAATGTAAGTGCTGATGCAAAAGATGTTTCTATCAAAGCTTCTGATGACATAAGAACTATGGAAGTTAATACGACTAAAGACATCACTACAGCAACAACTGAACTTTCAACAGATACAAAAGATTCACTTACAAGCACAACTTCTGATCTTAAAGATGCCGGTACAGTACTGAGTACAGATGTAAGCTCTTCAGTGAAGACTATCTCTAAAGATGCAACAACTTCAGTAAAAACAGTTTCAAACGATTCTACATCTTCAGTGAAATCAGTTTCTGAAAATACTACTGACTCGGTAAAAACAATTTCTAATGACTCAAGAGATTCTGTAAAAACTGTATCTAATGATATGAATACAACATCAAGCACTATTTCATCAGATGTTAAAGATTCTGTAGACTCTGTAGCGACAAATGCAAATGATTCAACTAAAACTGTTTCTAACGATACAAGAGACTCTGTTAAATCGACAAACACGAATGCAAGTGATTCTGTGAAAACAATTTCAACTGACTCAGCTGCATCAGTAAAAAGTGTTTCAGAAAACACAAACGATTCTGTTAAAACAATTTCAGAATAAGTAACACTTTACTTTACATATAAGAAGGTCTTCTCCTTCTTATATAAACTCTTTTTATCTCAATAATCTTCAGTAACCTTTAGTAGCTTTTCATTTTTAATGAACAAAAATCATAATTTCTATTTATTATATATATAAATTCTATGTTACCCTAATATATTAATCTTGTCCAAAAAGGGATACCATGAATACAATTAAAAAATTACTACTAAGTCTTATACTACTCTTACCTATCTTGCTTTTTTCTACCACAACAGATATAGATAATAAATTGGCTATTTTCTATACCATAGATGGTAATGTAGAGAAAGAATATAATGAACTTGTTGAAAAAAAATTAAGTGCTATAGGGTATAAACTAACCAATTCTCATAAACGTATAAATGACAAATTTGAAGTAAAATACGGTTCTACAGTACTTGATGTACTCAGTTTTATGCCAGTAACCAATAATGCCGTCATTTTACCACTGTTAAACATTGACCCACGTCTTGCAGGTTTTGCTCCTTTTAATATGCTCATCCATAAAAGACTAGATGAAAAAGTAACCCATGTAGGACATCTTATGCCAAAAGTTATGTTAGATATTTTAGGTATAGAAAACGAAGAGGTAAGAAGAAAATTTAGCACAACCTTCAAATCACTTGATGCCACAATGGCTCAGTCTATGGGTGGGAAACAATCTTTTATAACCTATAAAAAGCTTCCTGAACAAAAAATGATTAACTTCGAGTATACATTTGAAGAACCTAAAGATATAGAAGACTTTATTAGTAAATTTCAAGATAAATTTGAGCTTGCTTTTATCGATAAAGGCTACCTTATTGCTGGCTATAATAACTTAATGGAGTCTACAAAAAATGCTAGCAAAATACTCTCAAGTTATGACGCTTTTTGGACCTATTCACTGGCTCATTTAGAATTTTCATACACTATGTTTGACAATGAAGGTGCACGACCAGAAGCTGGCCTATTTGCACCTTCTACCATGTATATGTACATCAAAAAAGGAAGTAATAAATTGGTTCTAGGTATGTTTAGACTACATAATTGGTCAGACACACTAGATATTAGTGATCCTAAAAGACTTTCTCTTGTTGAAAAACTTGACAATGAAATACCTGAAATATTGACTGCCTTTGGTATGAAAGCAACAGAAAATACCAAGCCACTTGCCACTCCTGCAACAGTAAGTAAAGAATCTAAAAAAATTATGCCTGTTGTGAAAGAAAAACCTATGGCAAAAAAACCTATAACAGAACCAATAAAAGAAATAAAAACCGTAGAGCCTAAAGCTAAAATAGTAAAAGAAATTGTAGCTAACAAAGAGGAAGTAGCGGAAACTAAAGCAAAAAGTACTAAATCTCAAACTATTGAAACAGGCAGTGGCAGCATTAAGATTGTACTCCCTACTGTACCAAAACCAATTGAGGCTATCAAGTTTAAAAACAATACAAATGACAGAAGTATTAAATTCTCAAAACGTGTGCCACCAAACTATGTAGCCCATAGATTTGATCATAAAAAGAAAGCTAAGGTCTCTGCAAACACTAGAATTGGTGAAGTAAACCAAGGTAGAATATCTGCGTATTTACGTGGAGAGTTTATGGAAGCCAAAGCCCTAGAAGATAAACTTAAAGCTGCTGGTTTTGAAGTATTGAGCACTGCCCCCATCAACAAAAAAGGTGACCTTATCTCTATCGTCTTTACAAATAAGGATATAGTAGGTATGGCAAGTAAAGCTAAAAGAGGCTTTATGGGTGCATTACGTGCACTTGTAGATACAAAAGAAAAGTCTATTAGTATTACCAACCCACTCTATATGGCAAAAGGTTTCATGCAAGAAGATTTTGATGAAAAATCTGCAAAGAAGATTTTAGTAAATCTTCTTATTGAGTTTCCAAACTTAAAAAATGCAAAAGATGCACTCAAGTTCCAACTTTTATCAAAATACCAATTTATGAATGGTATGCCTAAGTATGAAAACATGATAGAAGTTGCAGCTGGTGCTGACCTTTTAGAGAGACTTAAAGATAACAAAAAAGTTGTCTTTACTCAGAAGCTAGACAATGGTTCAACACTCATAGGTATTCAACTCGCTAAACGAACAAGAAAATTCACAAAGAGAATAGGTAGAAACAATGCAGCAATGCTGCCATACCCTGTACTTATAGAAGATGGCAAAGCCATGATACTTGACCCTAAGTTTTACATATCGTTTATGTACCCTCTACTACAAATGTCAGAATTCATGACGATTGCTACTATCCCAGATGCAATGATAAAAGATTGTGAAAAAGTGTTTAGGAAGAAATAGGCATACAGGGTTATTGAGAGTTTAGTAATGGCGTGAGTAAAAAAAAGAACTCTTTTTACCTAAATAGTCTTTTTATTTGCTGTAGATTTGTGGGTTGTTATGAAGGAGTTTACTGACAAGTAAGTGACTGAGTAAACTCCCTCAAAGATACAGTAAAGAAAAAGAGCTATTTTGCTTTTTCTAGGTATTTACCCTCTACTGTATCTACTACAATCTTCTGTCCTTCAAGGATAAAGAATGGTACTTGTACCACTGCCCCAGAATCAAGTGTTGCTGGCTTTTTACCACCTTGTGAGTCACCTTTAAAGTTAGGTGGTGTTTCAACTACTGTAAGGGTAATGGTCTGTGGGATTTCAACTGAAATTGCTTTACCATTATGAAATAAAATATCAGCCTCCATACCATCAATCATATAGTCAAATGTATCTTTACCAACTTGTTCATGTGTAAGCCCAATTTGTTCAAATGTTGTGGTATCCATAAATTGAAGCATTTCACCATCATCATAGAGGTATTGCATTGTTGCTTGTTCAAGTTCTGGTACATCAAATTTATCACCTGCATGCACTGTTTTTTCAATCACTTTTCCAGTTTGTAGGTTTTTAATTTTCATACGTACAAAAGCTGCACCTTTTCCTGGTTTTACATGATGCGCTTCTACTACCCTATAAGGATTTCCTGTTACTTCAAGTCTTGCACCTTTTTTAATGTCACCCATTCCGATTGTAGCCATATTTTAGCTCCTTAAAAATTATTGGATGATTATAGCAGATGCTTGATTAAAGGTGATAAAAAAGAGGAAAAAGACACCTCCATAAAAGGAGGTGTTTATTTAGAGTATAGTATTGAATATCTTATTTATTTTTATCATCACACTGTGCTGCTTTATCAAAATCCATTGCTTTTGCATTGTCCATAAGCACAGGCACAAAAAGAAGTGATACAAATACTGCAGCAACTGTACCTGAAATAAGTGCAACACCGAGTCCACCAAAGACTGGGTCACCCGCAAGTAATGCAGACCCTAAGATAATGGCAACTGCCGTTAAGGCAATAGGCTTTGCCCGCGTTGCAGCAGCAACTGCAATAGCTCTACGCTTTTGCATACCTTCACACTCCATAAGAGACTTAGCAAAGTCTATAAGAAGCAATGAGTTACGCGAAGAGATACCAATGAGCGCAATAAATCCAATCAGTGACGTAGCCGTAAGGAAGAATGTCTCTGTTGTAAACCAGTTTGCTACCCAGTGTCCCACTATCACTCCAATAAGTGATAAAAATGATCCAAGTAAAACAATACCTGAAATGGCATAACTTTTATAGTAAATAACCAACAATAAGAAAATTAAAATTAATGCTGCAATAAACGCAGCACCTAAGTCTCTAAAGGTATCAAGAGTTACCTTCATTTCTCCATCCCATCTAATAAGAAACTTTTCATGTGTATTTCTGTCTTCTAAAGTGAAGTCAAACATATAAGTAGAAAAACCCGCTTTAGTAATGATATAGTCATTTCCAAATCTTTCAAACATCACATCTCTAGCTTCTAATAGTGGATAGACTTGAGAAACCATGTCTGTCTCAGCTACAACATTCGTCATACGAGAAAGGTCTTTATGCATAATCATAAAATTTGACTTTTCCTTATGAATAGTAACAACTTCACTTAAAGGTACCATCATACCTCTCATATTCATAAGGTTCAATGATGAAAGTTTACTTTGTAATGCATCTACATTTGACTGTGGTAATTTTTTACTATTTTTATCTAGAACTAAAAACATAGGTATCTGGTCTGGAGAATTTTTCGAATTTTTATGTGCAATTACCATACCTTCAAAAGCAAGATACAAGATATTATTTACCTGTTCTACAGAAAGTCCAGATCTTGCTATCTTCTCTTTATCCGGTATTAGCTCATACTTATCGAAGTTCTCATCTGCCATGATGTCAATATCGACCAACCCTTCAGTCTCAGACAATACATCTGCCACATCTACTGCCAAATTTCTAATCTTTTGTAGATTTTCACCATGGACTTCTACAACAATAGATGCCAAAGTAGGAGGTCCTGATGGTTGTTCTACAAACTTAATATTTGTACCTCTTGTTAAAGGAACACATTTCTCTTTAATTAATGGTCTAATACGTTGCACAATAAGAAATGAAGGCTCAGCACGGTGATGTTTATCAGTAAGGTTTACAGAGATTTCTGAAACATTTTCTGTACGTTTCATACTAGCACCTTTTACAAGACCAGCATAATCAAGTGGAATACCTTGCCCTAAAAAGAGTTCAATATTCATAATCTCTTTTTCTTGTTTTAAAAAATCAATTACACATGAACTAACCGCTTTTGTCTGTTCTATAGATGAACCTGCAGGTGTATCTACATATACAGAAAAAGTATTATCACTCTTACCAGGGAGCATTTTTGCAAGTACTAACTTGGTAGGAAACATAAGAAGCGAAAGAAAAAATGCCACTGCAGTTAAAATAATGACCAGTTTTTTCTTGAACGTACTGTTGAGGATATTATAAATAAGACTTTCTAGATTATGCATTATTTTGATCCTTTATCGTTATGCTTTTCATCATTGTCATTTTTGTCATGATGACTATGTTCGGGTTTTTTTAATAGTTTTAAGCTCAAGTATGGAGTAAAAATATACGCAACAAACAGTGACGCTATGAGTGCTACAGGTACATTATAAGGTATAGGTTTCATAAATGACCCCATCATTCCTCCAACAAATGCCATAGGTACCATCGTTAAGATAATCGCTAGTGTGGCTATATTTGTAGGTGCCCCTATCTCATCTGTTGCTTCTATGAGAAGTTCGCCCATCTCTTTATCGGCTGCATCATGGGCATGCAGATGTCTGTGTATGTTTTCAATCACAATAATCGCAGCATCGACCAGTAACCCCAAGGAGAGAAGAAGTGCAAAAAGTGTAATACGGTTCATTGTTTGCCCCGTCATCCACGCTGTAAAAAGTGTTACAGCCAAAATAGCCGGTACTGAAAAAGTTACAATAAGAGACTCTCTCCAACCTAAAGCAAATACAAGCATCAGTGCAATAATCACAATGGTAATAATAAGGTGATGCATCAATTCATTTACAGCTTCATTTGCTCTTTCACCATAGTTTCTAGTAATAAGATACCCTATTCCAGCATCTTCAAATGACTTCTCATATTCTTTTAATACTTCGACAACATCTTCTGCCACAAATACTGCATTGGTTCCAGCCAGTTTTGCAACTGTCATTGTAATTTGGTTGGCTGATTCACTCAATGTTCCATTGCTGTCTGATTTTAATAAGATTTCTGCTGTTTGAAAGTTTTGGATATCTAACCCATCTTCTACTTTTGCGACATCACGCAGATAAATAGGTGACCCCATATATTGAGCCACTATTACGGAACCCACATCTGCCACACTGTCTATGGCATTTTTAACACCAAAAATAACAAGTTTATTATCTCTAGTTCTTCCTTTTACATCAGGAACATCAACTGCAACAGACTGTACTGCCTGCATAATCTGTCCAAGAGAAAGGTGATAAGCAGAGAGTTTACCCATATCTACTTCAATATTATATTGTGCTTTACGTGCACCTTTGAGTGTCGTTTTGGCTACAGCTTCAACTGCATTAATTTTTTGTTGTACAACCCTTACCATTTCAAAAAGTCCAACATCATCCATCGTACTATCTGGTTTAGGGTAAAAAGCAACCGTAATTATAGGAATATCAATATCAATATCAAAAGGCTTAATAAGTGGTTGCATCACACCTTTTGGCATACTATCCATATTTTGCATTACTTTATCATACAGTTTAAGGTTTGAATCTTCTCTATTTTCACCAATATAATACATAACATTCACAACACCCACATTATCCATAGCCATGCCATAGACATGTTCAATCCCTCTTACTTCTCTTAGTTTTCTCTCCAGAGGTTTAACAATAATATTTTCTATCTCTTTAGGCGTAGCTCCAGGCATAGCTACAATAACTGCACCACCAGAAATAGCAATTTGAGGATCTTCCTCTCTTGGCATGATACTAAGTGCCATATAACCCATAAGAAGTAAAGCTGCACCTAAAACTGCCGTTAAAGGACTTCGTAAAAAACCTTTAGCAAATTTACCTGCAACATTGATAATTTCATATTCTTTTTTTGTGTTATTATTTGTTTCCATACTACCTACCTAATCGTAATTTTGGCATACATACCAGGATACACAGAACGTGCTTTAAGATCAAATTCAATTTTAATCTTAAACTTGTGTGTCATTGGATTTGAACTTGGAATAATAGAAACAATTTTCCCTGTCGTTGTAAATCCTATTGATGGTATCACAATATCTACTTTTTTCTTTAAATTAATATATTTTAATTGTGTCTCTGCTATTTCTGCAACAATTTTCAAATCACTAAGGTCAGTTAAAACGACTGCTGGCATACCGGGAATAGCCATTTCCCCTTCATTCAGTCTTTTATCAACAATCACGCCATCATTGGGAGCATGAATACTTAAGTAATTATACTGATTTAAAACTTCTTCTTTTTTAGCTTCTGCCTGTTTAACTTGCTCTCCTGCTATTTGCACCATATCTTTTAAATTTTTCGATGCAAGTTGAATGGTTTCCAATTCAAATTTTGAAATCATTTTTTTCTTAAAAAGTCTTTCATGTCTGGCCAGGTTTATCAATACATTATTGTATTGATTTTTATTCATTTGCAAAGCAAGTCTTGCTTGTGAGATGGCCAAATCAACTTGTCTTTCAGCAGATTCTATCTCTTTTGAGTCAATCACATAAATCAATTGGTCTTTTTTTACAATATCACCTTCTGAGACAGCCATCTCTTTTACATACCCCATATAACGGCTGGTTAACATTTTTTGATTATTAGAAATAACTGAACCACTAAGGTTTATCTCTATGTTATCTATTTTCTTACTTGCAGTAGTCTTACTGGTTAGGTTTAACTCTATGGCTTGTACCGATGTCACCAATGCCAAAACCATGGTTAGTTTTATAATTTTTCTCATACTTTCCCTCCTGCGTTTAAAATACTGTTTAATTCAAAGATTTTTGTATTACGTTCATTTTTCAAAGTAAGTAACTTGAGTAATACTTCCAGTTGTCTAGATTGTTTAATAAGCACATCTGAAATAGATACAATACCTTCTTTGTAGCGCGTACTATAATTTTCATATACTTTTTTAGCAAAATTTAACTGCTTTTTAAAACTCTTCACATCTGAGTTTTTACTTAAAATTTCTGTTTCAAGTTTTTTTACTTTTAATGCAATCCCCGATTTAGCTAAGGCAACTTGATTTTGAACTTTAAGATGATTAACTTTGGATTTTTCTAAGTTCGCAGCATCAATACCACCATTAAAAATATTCCATTTCAATTGTATACCCACAGTATAGGAGTCTTTTTCCGTAAACTCATTCCATAATTCATCATCAGCAGATGCATATTCTCCAAATGCCCCTATTGTTGGTAAATAATTTGCTTTTTCAACATTCATTGCCATTTCTGTTATTTGCAATCCCAAAAGTGCTTTTTGAATATCTATGTTATTACTCTCTACATCTTCAGAATTAATTTTTGGCATAGGTGCCATATCGTTCACTCTCTTAATTGAAGTCACTTCTTCATTTAATAAAAATGAGAGGAATTGATAGGCCAAGTCTTTATTGAGTTTAGCTTGATTATACATACTTTGTGCCTCAGCTTTACGTGCTTGTACTTCAAGTTCATCAATCTCTCTTGCGTACCCTTCCGTCTTCATTGATTCTACAATATTCTCTAAATGGTCAATATTTTTAATGATTTTAAAAAGGTTAGAAATATAATTTTCAATGAGGGAGATATCATAAAAAGCTTTTTTTGTTTGGAAAACTTTTTCATTCAATAATTTTTGTGTATCGTACTGACTCATTCGTTGCATTGCTTTCGTAATACGTCCATACTCGGTAAGCTTACCACCTGTATATAGTGGCAACATGTATGAAATTTTTGTTTGATAATAGTTACGTGCATCAGGATAATTTAACGCTTGTGGTGCAACAGGTAAAGGGTTCGTTTGCCCTGAAGTATCAAATTCAGCAAAACCAAAATCACCAAATGTCGCTTCTCTACTTTGAAGTTTAAACCCAAATACATTTCCTGCATCATTAGAACGCATACCCGTAAGTGCTACATCTAATTTACCATAATTATGGCCTTGTGCAACTGTTGCTTCATAGCCTTTCATCTGTTCATTAAATCTGGATATTTTCAACTCTAAATTATTTTTTTGGAGCATTTGCAATGCTGTTTCCAAAGGTAAGTTTTTAACATTAGCAAGAAGAGGAAGGCTCAACAGAACTAAGATAAAATATTTTTTCATCATCATAGCATACTCCAAATTTTAGTATAAATATTACTTATAAATATACGCGATTATATCAGATATAAGTTGTATTTATGATGAAATGAATAGTTTGTAATAAAAAATATTGAAGTTGTTACGCATAGGTACCGAAGTACCTCATTATTTTAAAGTGTTGCGTGACTTACACTAATACATGCTTCCAATGATGAAAGTTCATCTATCACTTTTTTAGAGATTTGACCATCTACACGAACCACTGCTAAAGCTTGTCCTTTTTTGTCTCTTCCTAGTCTAAAATCTGATATATTTAACGCATTACTTGCCATAATATGACCCACATCACCAATCACACCGGGAGTGTCTGTATTTCTAAAGAAAATCATTGTACCTTTTGGTTCAACATCTAAGATATAATCATCAATTTCAATAATACGTTGTTCTGTATCATCAAATACTGTACCTTCAATAGAGATTGTCCCTTCTGCGGTTGTCAGTTTAATACCTACTTTATTGGTAAAACCGGAGTTATTAGGTTTTACTTCTTTAGTAATTTCTATACCACGTTCATCTGCAACAAACTCAGCATTGACATAGTTAACTTGATCACCTAAAGACTCGGTAAGTACACCCACAGTTGCAAAAGTTCCCATAGATTCTAAATGTTCAGAAACAGGGCCTTCAGCCATTACTTTAATAGACTTTACAGCAGACTTCGTAACTTGTGCAGACATATGTCCTATTTTTTGAATAAGTTCAAGATAAGGTCTTACAAAATCTGGTAATTCATTTTCTTTAATAGGTAAGTTCAATGCATTAGGGTACGAAATCCCTTTTGCTGCAGCAATAGCATTTTCAGCTGCTTGAATTGCAATATTTTTCTGTGACTCTTTTGTATTGGCTCCAAGGTGCGGTGTTACCGTTACATTATCAAGGTCTAAAAAAGGATGGTCAGTTGCTGGTTCTTTATCAAAAACATCAATCCCTGCCATAGCTATTTTACCATTAGTAAGTCCTTCAAGTAAAGCTTCTTCACTGTAAAGACCGCCTCTAGCACAGTTAATCAGTATGACGCCATCTTTCATTTTAGCAATCTCTTCTTTACCAATCATACCAATAGTCTCTGAGTTTTTAGGTGTATGGATAGTAATAATATCACAAGCTAAAATATCTTCAAAATCTTTTGTATATGCTACATCAACATCTGTCGCTTTAGAAGGATCAACATATGGGTCATACGCTAACACATCCATCTCAAATGCTTTGGCACGTATACCAACACGTGAACCAATATTACCAAAACCAATGACACCAAGCTTCTTATCTTTAAGTTCCGTTCCATACCAGTCTTGTCTTCTCCATACACGGTCAAGTTTCAAATTGTTATGTGCGTAAGGGAACTTTCTTACACAAGAGAGTAAGTGCGTCATAGTAAGTTCAACTGCTGCAATAGTATTTGCAGTAGGTACATTCATAATAACGATACCTTGTTTAGATGACCCAGGAATATCTACATTATCTACACCCACACCTGCACGTACCACTGCTGTAATTTTTTTCGCTGCTGCTAAAAAAGCATCATCTACATCTGTTGATGATCTAGTAATAGCAACATCTGCCAAAGGAATAATTTCAGAAATTAGTTTATCTTTAGGTTCATCTGCTGCATTTATAAATTCTATCTCAGCATCATTTTCTAAAATATCTAGTCCATCTTGATGAATATGGTCACAAACAACAATTGTCTTTTTTGACATAGTTTAACCTTTTTGTAAAGTTTTTAGTATATAAAATAGGGGAAGTAATACGATGAGTCGTATCTCTCCGACTACTGAAGTAATCTAAAGTAATACCGCATGGTATCACTTCAGCATTAAAAGAAACTTTGAGATACTTTCAAAGTCTTTTTTAATGGTAAATAATTATTTTTTTAACATGTCGCCAAACGCATCACCTAAAGTCATGCTATCATCTTGGTCAAGGTTTAGTTGATCCATTGCTTCACGTTCTTCTTGACGCTCAAGTTTTTTAACAGAAACTCTGATTCTATCAGTGTTTCCATCGATGAATGAAATAACACCTTTAATCTCTTGACCTTTTTCAATCTCATCAAATTTAAGTGGGTGAAGATCTTCTGTTCTAATAAGTGCATCAACATTCTCTTCAAGTGAAATAAATACACCAAAGTCTTTTTTGTCTTTCACTGTACCAGTAACGATCGCACCATTTTTATTTTTCTCAGCAAATGCTTTTACTGGTGAAGCTTCAAGTGCTTTTTTACTTAATGAAATTTTACCTGCATCTCTGTCAATTTTGATAATCTTCACTTCAACTTCATCAGCAACTTTAAGTTCAGATTTTGCATTTTTTGATTTATCCCAAGAAATTTCTTGATTATGAAGAAGTCCTTCAATCACACCAACTTTTACAAATGCACCAAAATCAGTAATAGATGTTACAACACCCGTTACAACATCTCCAACTCTGTTCTCAGCTGTAAATGCGTCCATAGGCTTAGGAAGAAGGTTTTTAAGACTTACTCTAAGTCTTCTACCTTCTTTATCTATTTCAATCACTTCAACATTGATATCTGTATTGTTTTCTAAGTAATCTTTAGGGTGTTTAACATTTTTGTCCCAAGAGATTTCAGATACATGAAGGAATGCTTCAAGATCTTCACCAAGGTCAACAAATACACCATAAGGTTCGATGTTAGAAACAGTAGCAGTTACTGTGTCACCTACACCGATAATTGCATCAATATCAGCCCAAGGATCAGGATTTGCATCTTTAATAGAAAGTGAAAGGTGTCTTTTCTTTTTATCGTACTCAAGTGCAATAACATTTACTTCATCACCTTCAGCAAAATATTTAGAAGGATTCACAGGCCCTTTGTGAGAAATTTGTGAGTAATGAACAAGACCATCCATACCACCAACATCTACAAACATACCGTAAGAAGTAATTTTCTTAATTGTTCCAACTACAGGTTCTTTATTTTCAAGTAAAGCACCGACAATTTCGTCAGTTTTAGCTTTATCTCTTTCAATAAGTTCTTTTCTAGAAACAACTACTGAACCTTTTTCTTTATCAACTTTAACGATAACAGCTTTTACTTTTTTACCTACAGCTTCAATTTTTGAAGAAAGGTAAGAGAGTGTACGAGGCATAAAGAATTCTAAACCATCAACTTCTACAACGTATCCGCCTTTGTTTTTCTTAGTTACAACACCTTCGATGATATACTCTTGTTCTTCATCATACTCAGCAATAAATTCATTAAGTGCCACTCTAGCTTCTGCAGCTTTATGAGAGATACGACCTCTACCCATAGTTACAACATCAATTGCATCACCTACTTTAAAAGTTACATTACCTTCTTCATCTCTAATTTCATCAAGAGTAAGGTTAGCATCTCTACCACCACCAATATCTACAACTGCTATATTGTCATCTACATCAATCTTTACGATTGTACCTGTTACTAAATCACTTTTTGATTCTGATTTTTTGAACGATTCCTCGAGCATCGCTGCAAAATCTTCTGTTTCATCTATTTCGAAATCTTCGAACTTCATACCTATCCTTATCTATACACAAATTTTGCGTTATTATACCTATTTAACCATAAATATTGCTTATAGAATAATGAAGTAACAACTATGTAGTTGCAGCGTATACTTCTGTGAAATTACCTTGCCTATACACGCTTTAAGTTGTCATTTTCAAGAAAGATAATTAAGAAGATATACTCTCTAAAACCTCAAAGTAATCAGGGAATGTTTTAGCCGTACATTCTGGTTCATTGATGGTTACAGATGCATCATCTAAGGCTAAAAGAGAGAAACACATTGCCATTCTATGGTCATCATAGGTATCTATGGCTGCGTGTTTAAGCACTTTGGGAGGAGTAATTTTTAAATAATCTTCACCCTCCTCTACCTCTGCTCCTACTTTACGAAGTTCTGTAGCCATGGCAAAAAGTCTGTCTGTCTCTTTGACACGCCAATTATAGATGTTTCTAAGCGTGGTAGTACCTTTTGCAAAAAGTGCCATAGTAGCCACAGTCATAGCTGCATCAGGAATATGATTGAAATCCATATCTATGGGACGAAGTACATCTCTTGTCACAGAAATATAATTCTCTTCCCACTCTACTCTTGCACCCATTTGTTCTAAAACATCAACAAATTCCACATCACCTTGAATGCTCTTTCTACCTATACCTGTTACTTTAACCGTTCCACCTTTTATGGCAGCTGCTGCTAAAAAATAAGAGGCAGAGGAAGCATCACCCTCTACCATGTAAGACTCTATAGCCTTATACTTCTGTCCTGCTTTGATAGTAAACGTTTTATAGTCATCGTTGTAAACCTCAACACCAAACTTCTGCATAATGTCCAAGGTAATATCAATATAAGGCTTTGAAACCAACTCCCCTATAATAGAAATTGTCATATCATTTTTAACCATAGGAGAAGCGAGTAAGAGTGCCGTTAAAAACTGGCTAGAGATGCTGCCATCTATCTCTACTTTTCCACCTTTTAAACCATTGGCTTCTATCTTTACTGGTGGGTACCCTTCATTTTCAAGATAACTAATCTTTGCTCCTGCTTGACGCAAAGCATCTACCAAATGTCCTATGGGTCTCTCTTTCATACGTGCTTCACCTGTGAGTACGTAAGTACCTTTACCTAAACATAAAGCCGCACAGAGTGGGCGCATAGCAGTACCTGCATTTCCTAAAAATAACTCTTGCGACTCAGTATTTTCTAAAGCAGCAGCATTACCTACAACACAACATTCTGTTTTATCTTTAGAGAGTGTATACTGAATACCTAATTGTTTTAACGCATTAAGCATATGTCTTGTGTCATCACTTTGAAGTAAATTAGTGATAGTTGTAGTTCCTTCAGCCAATGCAGCAAGTAATAATGCTCTATTTGAAAGACTTTTTGAACCAGGAAGATTTACTTCTCCATCAATATATGCAATAGGTTTAAGTGTTAAAGTATTCATCTTAGGCTTCTATCTTTGTCATCTCTTGAATTCTATTCACTACATTTTGAACAATCCAGTCAGGCGTAGAAGCTCCAGCAGAAATACCACAAAGTACTTTCCCCTCAAACCAAGATGCATCAAGTTCTTTTTCATTTTCTATCAAGTAGCTCTCTTTACAGTCACGTTCACAGATACTGTGTAACTGTTTTGTATTTGAAGAGTGTTTACCACCTATAACAATCATTACATCTGCCACTTTAGCCAAATCGGACGCAGCATCTTGATTTTCAAATGTAGCATTACAAATAGTATTAAAAACCCGTATCTCTTTACGTGTTGTCATAAGTGCTGTCACAATTTTTGCAAAGTCCTCAGGTTTTTTAGTGGTTTGAGAAACCACAGCAACCTTACCTTTAAGAGGAAGTTCTTCAAGTTCTTCCGGTTCTAAAACAATAAAAGCATCCTCTAAATCTTTTGCATAAGAAACAACTCCTTTTATCTCAGGGTGATCTTCATCCCCAAAGATAATAATACTATAACCATCCTCACTCATCTTTTGTACAATATTTTGTGGTGTTGTCACATACGGACACGTTGCATCTATAATTTTATGTTCTTGTTTATTAAGTTCTGCCAGTTCATCTTTAGGTATACCATGGGTACGTATTACCACTGCATCATCGGTGCGAATATCTTTAATATCTCTTGCAATACCAATGTTAAAACCATCTTTAAGCCGATCAATTTCATCTTTATTATGAATCAGAGGGCCATAGGTTACTGATCCTTTATGATCTTCAGCTATCTCTATAGCTCTTTTCACACCAAAACAAAACCCATAACTAGATGCCAATTGTATTTTCATTTATATTACTCCATAATCAAACGCTTTTTGAGTAAAGCCCAAAAAACTACGTTGCCTCAGGGACAACTTCAACAGTTGGCTCATACGACTAGTCGTATTTTGAGCTTACCTCAATTCCGCTTTACACTCTGTCTCAAGCGTAGACATAATTTTACTCATTACTGTCTCTATATCACCCTCTTCAAGTGTTTTATCCATAGATTGTATAAAGAAACGTACCGTGAGACTTTTTTTATCTCCAAGTTTCTCATCTTCATAAATATCTACAGGGTAAACATCTTTTAGCATTGGAAGTTCTAGTCCATTAAGTACTTTAGCCACTTCATAATAGTTCATTGACTTGTCTATCACAACAGAAAGGTCTTTATAGACCCCTTGAAATTTAGAAATAGGTGTTGCATTGATATGCTTAGGTAATAAAGCATCAAAATCTAGCTCTGCAACAAATGTTACAGGTAGCCCAAAACTCTCTTGCACCGTAGGATGCAGTTTAGACATAAATCCACACACTTTTCCCTCTACAATAATATTTGCAGATTGGTACGGATGAATCAGTCCATTTTCATACGTACAAGGTTCTAATTCAAAGGCTCCAATCACGGCACCCACTTTTTTTGTAAATGATGCAAAGTCAATCATTTGTGGTTTTCCTGCATTCCCTACATTTTCACCTTCAAGTTGTCCAGAAAAGATAAAAGACATTACTTCACTCTGTTCTCTTTTAGAACCAAACACCGCACCCATTTCAAAAAGAGGAATAGATTTAATGGTGTAACTCACATTACGCTTCGCCGCATTCAATAGGTTTACTAAAATTGTAGATCTTAAGGTATTAAGCTCTTCTGCAATAGGGTTTGCAAGTTCTAATGCATCTTCTATCGTTGAGAAACCATATTTTTCCAAAAGTACTTTTTCAGAAAAGACATAAGAGACATTTTCATAGTATCCTGCACCCACTGCACGATTTTTAAACCCTTTTTTAGCCTTATATCTATCGGTAGTATCATTCAGTCGTGCTTGTTCAGCAAACACAAAAGGCTTCGCTTCTATATTATTAATCCCAATAATACGTACAATCTCTTCAGTGATATCTTGAATATGCTTTATATCATGTCTAAACAATGGAACCAATGCTGCAATAACATCATCTCCCATACCATTGATTTCAAATCCGAGTTTTTGTAAAATAGTTACAATTTTACCTATCTCAACATCCATACCAATAATAGATGACACTTCTTTTGCATCTACAATAACTGTCTCATTTTCTCTTTCAACCGTAACACTAAGAGAACCCTCAAAACAAGAGATATCTGTATAGGTAGCCAACAAAGAAGCTAAAACTGAAAGTCCAAAATCTAAATCTGGGTTTGCTCCACGTGAAGTCTTATAGTAGAGGTCATCCGTTTTTAAATCACTGTTTGAAACAGCTTCTACTAAAGTATCAGGGTTAATGTAAGATGCCTCAAGTAAAAGGTTTTTACTCTCATCATTGGCTGTCACTTCTTCTTGTTGGTTCACACCCACAACTGAAAGTACTTTACCATTACCCACAATTTCCATGATACCCGTAGCTTTTGCTGTGGGTGTCACTACAATTTTCTCTTCATCATTATGAAAAGCTGTACTGTTATACCCACGTAATACAACACCTGTTGTATGTGTAGCATAAGCAAAAAGTGATGCCAATTTACCTTCTGCAGCTACATTGACCATTGCTAAACGTAAATTGACAAGAAAACTACTATCAATAGTATTTATTGTTGCCAACTTATAACATAAATCAGCATCCATCTCACCTTCATGACGAAGTTCAGCAACTCTAGCAATACCAAGCTTCATCTTCTCTTCTTGTTTATACTCAAAAGGTTTCATCTCTATATCAAGTGCAGCACTTAAGTCTCTAGCCACACCATAGACAGAAAGACAGTCACCTCTGTTTGCTGTCAATTCAAGTTCAATAATAGTGTCTGCTACATTGGCATAAGAACCCAACTCTCGCCCTACTTCAAGTGTACCAATACTCGTATCAAGTATCATAATACCTTTGCCCATATCTGGTAACCCTAGTTCAGAAGAAGCACATACCATCCCCGCAGACTCAACACCACGAAGCTCTGCATGTTTTATAACAAAGTCACCAGGAAGCACGGCACCTATAGTAGCTACAGCCACATACTCAGCATCTACAACATTGGCTGCACCACAAACAATTTGTCTCGTTCCTGAGCCTACATCTATCTGACATATATTCAGTTTATCTGCATCAGGATGTTTTTCTACGGAAAGTATTTTACCCACAACTACTTTTTGGGCAATTTTAATCTCATTGATACTATCAACTTCAAGCCCAATGCTATTAAAAGTTGCATAGAGCTTCTCGTTTGAGACATCACTAAGGTCTATAAATTCCTGTAACCAAGATCTTGTAATTATCATCTAAACTGCTCCAATAGTCTTATATCTCCCTCAAACAGACTTCTAAGGTCTGGTATCTTATGCATTAACATCGCAAAACGCTCTACACCTAAACCAAAGGCATACCCACTCACATCTTCATAGCCTACAGCTTTAAAGACATTAGGATCAACAATTCCACAACCCAATACTTCTAACCAACCCGTATGAGAACAGATACGACATCCTTCTCCTTCACAGAAGATACAAGATATATCTACCTCAGCCGAAGGCTCGGTAAACGGGAAGAAACTTGGTCTAAAACGTACTTCCACATCACCAAACATGTACTGTAAGAAGTCCGTCAAAATTGCTTTGAGGTTTGCAAAGCTTACTTTACCTTTTTCATCAACCACAAGTCCCTCTACTTGATGAAACATTGGTGTATGCGTGATGTCATAATCACGTCTAAACACAGTTCCCGGTGCAATCATACGTATAGGTGGTTTTGTCTCCAACATGGTACGTATCTGAACTGGAGAGGTATGTGTTCTAAGAAGTCCGCCATCCTTAAAATAAAAAGTATCTTGCATATCACGTGCAGGGTGGTACTTAGGAAGGTTTAACGCTTCAAAGTTGTGAAAGTCATCTTCTACCATAGGTCCACGCTCAACTGCAAAATTCAATGCCACAAAATAATCAATAATCTTATCCATTGTCTCCATGACAGGATGCAGTGCACCTTTTTCTGCCAGTGTGCCATAAAGTGAAACATCTATGGCTTCAGATTTAAGTACTGCTTCTATTGCTTCTGCTTTCAATACTTCATAACGTGCGTCAAAGCTTGCTTGCAATACTGCTTTGTTTTTATTTAAACCTTCTGCAAATGCTTTTTTCTCTGGGCCAGGTACATCTTTCATCTTAGCAAATTGCGCTGCTAAAACACCCTTCTTCCCAAAAAGCTCAACACGCACTTTTTCCAATGTTTCAAGCGAATCAGCCTGAACGATTTTACTTTCTAAATTATCCATTTAACCTCTATATGACTTCAGTAATTATCGTGATTTTATCCAAAAGTTGCTAATAATGGGATTTATTGCCTCTTTTGTGTGATATAATTGAAAAATAAAAGTATATTTAAAGGACACAACCATGTGCATATTTTGTAAAATAGTAAACAAAGAGATACCAAACAACACCGTGCATGAAAGCGAACATTTTTTAGCATTTCATGACCTCTATCCTAAAGCACCTATCCATATTCTCATCATCCCAAAAACACATGTAGACTGTTTTCAAGATGTCACACCTGACACAATGGCAGGGCTCACAGTATTTGCACAAGAAGTTGCACGTTTAGTCGGTGTAGATCAGTCAGGATACAGACTTATTACCAATAATGGGGAAGATGGGGGACAAGAGGTTGGACATTTACATTTTCATATGTTAGGTGGTGGAAAACTAGTATGGGATCACTCTCATGAAGACAACCATAAGAGTTTATAATTACTAAAGGTGCGTTAGTAAACGCACCTTATGCATCAATCTCCTCTAACTTCAAATCATACTCAGCTACAATCTCATCATCTTTTTCAGAAGCAACTTCCAAGCGTTCAAAATAGGTATCTATTTCTTGCTGTACAAGCCCAACTTCTTTTGAGAGTGCCATAATCACATCATTATCACCAGAGTTTGAAGCCTTCTCTAAGGCTTCATTTTTCACAACCATATCAGCTTCTAAAACTTCTATTTTCTCTTCACAAAGCTTTATCTCTTTTGTGTAAGGTTTACGTACTTCATTGCGTGCTTGTGTCACAGCTTTACGTAGCTTTTTACGCTCTTTATGGTTGATTTTAGGCTTTTTCTTTTTAGGTTTAACATTACCCTCTTCCTCTTCCCAACCTATTTTCTCCAAGAAGTCTGCATAGGTTCCGTCAAAGTACTCCGCCCCACCCTTATGGAAGATAATAAGTGCATCTGCCAAACGATGCAGCAACATCTCCGAGTGTGTAACCATAATAAGTGAACCTTCAAAGGCATCTATAGCATCTGCAAGTGCATCTATCGACTGCATGTCAAGGTGGTTGGTAGGCTCATCAAGAAAGAGTAAATTCGCAGGTGTCCCAATAATTTTACCTAACATCACACGACTTCGTTCTCCTCCAGAGAGTACCTCTACCTTCTTATCTCCAAGTTCACCTGAAAACATCATACGCCCTGCTATGTTACGTGCCTGAGGTATACCTATATCTTTACTCACAGAAGCTATCTCATCTACGATGGTAGCTTTTACATTTAGTCTCTCTATATTCGTCTGTCCAAAGTGTGCAAAGGTTGTAGAGGGGTGGTACTCTAAGCTACCTTGTTGCTCTGGGAGTTCCCCAGCAATATAGTTAAGCAATGTTGACTTACCCTTACCATTCTTACCGATAATAGCCAAACGCTTACCCTTTTCCATAGCAAAAGTAATGTTCTGAAAAAGTGGCTCATCTGCGTTGTATCCAAAGCCCAAATTCTCTGCTCTAAATATAACTTTAGCCGGTGTCTCTTTGTAGTTAAATTTGAAAGACAAAGTCGCATCATTCTGCAAGTCTTCCATATCGTCCATTTTGTCTAACTCTTTTTGCTTAGACTGTGCAAGTGCCGCTGTGGAAGCTCTTGCTTTATTTCTAGCTACGAACTCTTCTAACTCTTTACGCTTTTTATCTTGATTTTGCTTCGTTTTTTCATAGGTTTCATCTTCCATCTCAAGCGTAGAATAGTACTTATAACTATCACCAGATACTAAACGTAATGCCTTACGCTGTACACCCATAGTATGTGTAGTCACTGAGTCCATAAAGTCTCTATCATGCGTAATGAGTATGACTTCACCATCAAACTCACGTATAAACCCTCGTAACCATCGCAAAGAGATAATATCTAAGTAGTTCGTAGGCTCATCAAGTAACAACATGTTTGGTTCAGTTGCCAACAGTTTAACCAGGTTAATACGTATTTGGTATCCCCCAGAAAAACTCAAAGGATCTTTATCCAAATCCTCTTCAGAAAACCCCAGTCCAAAAAGCAGTTTTTCTATTTTATAAAAATTCCACTGTTCATCTTCAGGCAGTACCAAAGCACACTCTTCACGTACTGTTTTTTCTGTAAATACAAGGTGTTGTTTCAGTGTACCAATCATGTAATTCTTAGGAATACTCACATCACCAGAATCATAATCTTCTTCACCAAGTATGATTTTAAACAGCGTAGATTTCCCAGAACCATTACGTCCTACAAATCCTATTTTTTGGTTAGAAGCTAATTTGAGATTGACATCTTTAAAAAGAGATTGTCCCCCGAAACTTTTAGCGAGGTTGGTAAGTTGTATCATGATAGTTATCCGTATTGGTAATTTTGTGGAATTATAGCGAAAAGATATATGTTATACTTTTGCAGATAAAAGGAATCCTATGCCAGAACTCATATTTGTACTAGACCCTATGTGTTCATGGTGCTGGGGCTTCCATCCCATTATTGAAACACTCCGTAAAGACCATTCACACCAATACAAGTTCTCTTTAGTGGTAGGTGGACTACGTACCACAGGTCAAATGACATGGGATGCACAAAACAAAGCCTACCTAAAAACAAACTGGGACGCAGTAAACAAAACCACGGGACAGCCCTTCTCTTCCAAACTCCTCAACAAAACTACCTTTGACTACAACACTTACCCTTCATGTAAAGCCACTGTCACAGTAAGAGAACTTTGGGGAGAGGTAGCAGCTTTTAACTATTTTGCAGATATTCAAAAAGCATTTTATGCTGAAGGACACGACATCACTTCACTAGAAATACTTACAGCATATGTTAAACAAGACAAAGAAGCATTCCGTACCTTCTACACCTCTGAGCGAGCCGAAGTCTTAATGCAACATGACTTTTCAAAAGCACGCTCCATGGGTGCCAATGCTTTTCCATCCATCGTCAAAATAGACAAAGATGGTCATATGGTATGTATCAATGGGTACAGAAACATAGAAGAAGTTTTAGCAGTCTAACCCTAGAAGACAAACTATTTTCTTAAGCTATGCATCTCACACTTTATATCTAACCCTTTTGCGTCAAATTCAAAATATTTTTTAACTTATCCATATTACTTTCAAGTCCACAGGCTTTGGCATCATATTTAAACTGCGTAATATGCTTTTTATTTTTATCTGTATAATCATACGTTACTTTCATACCTTTTTTAAGCATATCTTGTGTCTCAGCATCGGTACATACACTTTGTTTAATATCTGCTTCCATTAAACCTTTGAGCTTTTCACCATCCATCTCTTTCAGAGTAAAGTTCACTAAAGTAAATTTCAATATCATTGTATTCCCTTTAGCTTCTACCTTATCATGTCGAAGTTCAGCATCTACCATCACTGGCAAAGATTTATTCATAGTCTTTGCACTAATCTGAAGTGCTTCAGCCATTGGCACAGTCTTATTCATCTCTGCCTCTGCCCATCCAAAACTCAACACACATATCACACTCAATAATATTTTTTTCATTCTTTTCCTTTTGAATTAATTGACAAATGCAGTATAACACTGCAAACTTACTTGAGTGTGACTTTTATTAACTCATTTCATTACACAGTGGCTTACAAATTATTTGTACAAAACACGATAATAAAACTCTTTCACTTTATTCCAAATCAAACTTAAGAATGAGTTTTAGTTTATTCATAGGTATGTTAAGTTTTTTAGATATTTTTTTCTTATGCATACCCTTATTGTAGAGTCGGATTACTTCTAAACGTAAAGAAAGTTCTTCTATATTTTTTTCTTTTAACTCCAATGTTTTCTTTAACGAAATAATATTCTTATCATATTCCTTATCCAAGCTTGATATATCATTATCTTTATTCTTAATACTCTGACCCAATATCACTATTCTTTCATCTTTCAATGCAGAATTTTCCTTATGCTGATGAACAAGCTTCTCTACAAATTTTTCTTTATTATCCATACTCTTTTTTAATACTTCTTCTTTTTGGTGAGACTCATCTACGCTATGCTTTAATTCTTCAGATTCCTCTTTTGCTATTTGAAGTTCCTCATTTTTAGTCTTAATCATATCCTCCAAAACGTCTTGCTTCTCTTTTGTACTTTTTAATACTTCTATATACTCTAATTTGTGTTGTTCTATTTGTTGTTGTGCTTGAACTAACTTTTCATCTTTTTGAACTATATTATTTTCCAATACATCTCGTTCATTCCTAGTATCATCTACAAATACTTGGTGCTTTGTCTCCCACTCACTAAGAGCACTCTGTTTTGTATCTATCATCTCATTTTTCTCTATAAGAATCTTCTCAAATGATTTTTTCTCTTCAATACTTTTTATATCCAAAGCTTTATATCTATCTTTTTCCTCAGTGACAATATTATTTATCTCTGAAATTTTATTAAAAGCCTGTGTTAACTGTTCTTTATGTTTTTGCACAAGACCCTCTTGTTCAGATTCCAGCACAACAATCCTATCTTCATTGTTAGATATTATATTTTTCAACACCTCACTCTTTTCATCTGTACGTTTTTTAAAGTCTGTAGAATCATTTTCCAAGTGTTTTAGTAGCTGATTTTTCTGCTCTATAGATGCTTCAAGTTCATTCTTTTTATCTTGGGCTTCTTTTACCATTGTTGTATGTCGGGCATCAAGTACATCCAACGATTCATTTGCCGTATCAAGCTCTTTATTGAGTTTTTGTTTTTCTTCCTTACTCTCTAACTCCATTGCATCAAAGTCATCTTTTTGTTGCTTTATATATGCAGCTTTATCTTCTATTTTTTGCATCAACGCTACTGTCTTCTGTGCCATCTCTTCATCTAGTGTTTGCGTTCTGGCATTTAGTAAAATAATGTCTTTACCTTTGTCTAATATTACTTTTTCTAGTGACTGCTGTTTATTTTCTGCTTCATGTTGCATTTTTGCATATATTTTCTGCTCTACTAAAAAGTTATCTTTTTCATCACGTAAGTTTTGTTGAAGTTCATTTATCTCATCTTGTGTTTTCTTTTCGTACGCTTCAGAGTCTTTTTTCAAATCCTCTATTTTTACATTCCTGGTATTTAGTTCATCTTCAAGGAATACTTTTTCATTCTTAGCATCTTCCAAAGAACTTTTATGTAATGCATCTAATATCACATATCTATCTTCTTCTTTTTCTATCACTTTATTAAGTTCAGAAACCTCATTATGTGTATTTTTTTCAAATACACTATATTTATCTTCACTCGTAACTAGGTCATTCTCTTTTTCTGCAATCGTCTTTTCAAAATCTTTTTTATCTTCTTCTGCTTGCTTTTCTAGAGAAACAATCTTATCTGTTTTTCCAATAAGTTGTTGATTTAATGTCTCTGCATCTTCTTGACTCTTGCTATCTAACGTTTTATATTCATTCTCAAGTCTCATCAACGCTTCTGCTCTTTGAGTCAAAACATCTTCTAATACGCTAATCTGTTCCTCTTTCTCT
>Ga0256824_10000156_pt1 | contig 24597 bp, 25 predicted proteins | sample CV67metaG_FD_191570 | JGI IMG/M metagenome (GOLD analysis project Ga0256824, IMG submission 191570) | Hydrothermal vent microbial communities from East Pacific Rise, Pacific Ocean - CV67 | ecosystem: Environmental > Aquatic > Marine > Hydrothermal vents | place: Pacific Ocean: East Pacific Rise...
CCACTTTTCAAAAACTTCACTGTTTCAACTTAAACTCTAAGTTGTCCCTCTGTTCTTGGACGCGTATTATAGACAAATCAACATGGTATGTCAAGGGTTTTTTGAAATTCTTTTATTTTTTTTATATTTTTATCAAAAAACACTATTTTAAATTATATTACTTACATTAATATATACTTATTTTCTTAAAAATTTCCTCTTTAATCCTTGTAAATAAAAAATTATTCTTTTTTACATTAGAAAATGTTATGATTATTTTTTAACATATTAGATTAATTGCTTATACAAGATTATTTTTAATATTCTTTTTTGTTTTAAGGGAGTAGTGAGGAAAACTGACTTATAATGACCAATGCGTTAACTTTGCATATAAACATATAGGAGAATATTATGACGATACAAAAGACACTTAAGTTATCATTGATAGCAGGGGCTATACTAACAATTGCAAATGCACAATCATCAATAGACGGAGATGATTTACCACCAGCAAAGCCAGGACAATGTTTTACTAAAGCATTTTTTCCAGCTAAATATGCAACAACTACGGAGAGAGTTTTAGCATCTGAAGCAAGTGAAAAAGTACAAGTAATTCCTGCTAAATATGGTTGGGGAACAGAAAGAATTAAAGTAAGTGATGGAACTCAAAGAACAGTGACTATTCCCGCTACTTATAAAACTGTTTATAATAGAGTGATGACTAAACCAGCTACAAAAACATGGAGAACAGCACTAAGTAATCATGCTTCTGAAGCATCAAATACTTGTGTACAAGCAGCAACAGCAGCGGGTATGAATGTTGGTGGAGCTACACCAGGTACTTGTTTCTATGAACAATACAAACCAGAAAAATACCAAACAACTACAGAAAAACTGTTAGCATCTGAAGCAAGTGAAAGAAAAGTTGCAATTCCTGCAAGATACAAAACTATTACTAAAAGAGTTTTAGTTTCTGAAGGTACAGAAAGATTGGTTAAATCTCCAGCACAATACAAAACCGTAACAAATAGAGTTCAAATTTCACCAGCAAGAACTGAGTGGAAAAAGACAAAATGTGGGGATAGAGGTTGTAACCAATCTGAAGTTGTATGTTTGGTAGAAATTCCAGCTGTATATAAAACTGTCACTAAAAAAGTTGTTGCAAAACCTGCTACTACTAAAAAAGTTACTACTCCACCACAATATAGAACCGTTCAAATTCAACAATTGGTTCAACCAGCATCTTCTAAAACAATTAAAATTCCTGCAACATACAAAACTGTTAGTAAAAGAGCAAAAGTTCAACCAGCTTCATATTTTTGGACTCCTTCTAATGGAAAAAATGCAAGAAGTCGTACAACAAAACAGTGTGATAAAATCTGTTTAACATCGATACCTGCTGTTTATAGCAAAGTTTCTAAAAAAGTTGTCGCTACACCTGCAAAAACAAAAGTGATTACAACACCTGAAAAATATACAACAGTTAAGATTAAAAAATTAATATCTCCTGCAAGTGAAAAAAGAATGGCAATTCCTGCTACTTATAAAACTGTAACTAAAAAAAGAATGGTTGCTGATGGGTATGCAAAATGGGTTCCAATTGTTTGTAAAACAAGTATGACACCACAAATGATAGGACGAGTTCAAACAGCACTTAAATCAGCTGGATTCTACAAAGGTCCAATTGATCAAGTATGGGGTTCTGCTTCAAGATCTGCAACCAGAGCTTATCAAAAAGCTAAAGGTTTACCTGTTGCTGGTCTTTCTGTAGCAACTATGGAGTCTTTAGGTCTCTATTAATCAATAATTATTAACAAAGAGAGTACGCTCTCTTTGCTCAAAATATTCTCCTTTCTATTCACATAAAATAAAAATATTTATGAGATATAGAAACCATAATTACTTAGTTTGCCTTGATATTGTTTTTTGTTTTAAGCTGTGCGTTAGGAAAAGTAATTTATAATAATTTTATGCGTTATTTCTTGCATATAAATACATAGGAGAATATTATGACAATTAAAGATTCGTTAAAATTATCAATCATTGTCTCATCAATCATGATGTCTGTCAATGCACAATCATCAATTGATGGGGACGATTTACCACCAGCAAAACCAGGGCAATGTTTTACAAAAGCATTTTTTCCAGCAAAGTATGCGACAACTACAGAAAGAGTTTTAGCATCTGAAGCAAGTGAAAAAGTACAAGTAATTCCTGCTAAATATGGTTGGGGAACAGAAAGAATTAAAGTAAGTGATGGAACTCAAAGAACAGTAACTATTCCTGCTACTTATAAAACTGTTTATAATAGAGTAATGACTAAACCATCTACACAAACATGGAGAACATCTCTAAGTAATACTGCTTCTGAAGCATCAAATACTTGTGTACAAGCAGCATCTTCAGCTGGTATGAATGTTAGTGGAGCTACACCTGGTACTTGTTTTTATGAACACTACAAACCAGAAAAATATCAAACAACTACAGAAAAAGTATTGGCATCTGAAGCCAGTGAACGTGTTCAAGCAATTCCTGCTAAGTATAAAACTGTAACTAAAAGAATTTTAGTATCTGAAGGTACAGAAAGATTGGTTAAATCTCCAGCACAATATAAAACTGTAACCAATAGAGTTCAAATTTCACCAGCGAGAACAGAGTGGAAAAAGACAAAATGTGGGGATAGAGGGTGTAACCAATCAGAAGTTGTATGTTTAGTAGAGATTCCAGCTGTATATAGAACTGTAACTAAAAAAGTTGTTGCAAGACCAGTAACAACAAGAAAAGTTACAACACCACCACAATATAAAATTGTACAGATTCAAGAATTGGTTCAGCCTGCATCATCAAGAACTATTCCAATTCCTGCCACCTATAAAACCGTTAGTAAAAGAGCAAAAGTTCAACCAGCTTCATATTTTTGGACTCCTTCTAATGGAAAAAATTCAAGAAGTCGTACAACAAAACAGTGTGATAGAATCTGTTTAACAGCAACTCCTTCTGTATATAGCAAAGTATCTAAAAAAGTTGTTTCAACACCTGCAAGAACAAAAATTGTTTCAACACCTGCAAAATATACAACTGTTAAGATTAAAAAATTAATTGCTCCTGCAAATGAAAGAAGAATGGCAATCCCTGCTACTTATAAAACTGTAACTAAGAAAAGAATGGTTGCTGATGGATATGCAAAATGGGTTCCAATTGTTTGTAAAACAAATATGACTCAACCAACTATTCAAAGAGTTCAATCAGCACTTAGAGATGCTGGTTTCTATCATGGACCAATTGATGGAATTTGGGGTTCTGCATCAAGAAGTGCGACCAGAGCTTACCAAAAAGCTAAAGGTTTACCTGTTGCTGGTCTTTCTGTAGCTACTATGGAATCTTTAGGTCTTTATTAATCGATCAAAATTAATAATTTTATTCAAAAGAGAGTTTTTTCTCTCTTTTGAAGGTATCTTTTCAAGCTCATTTTAATTTATATTTCAACTTCTTTTAAACTTCAACTCAATATACTAGCTTTGAAAATATCAATACTTTATTGATAAAATTAATTTATTAAGAATTTTTATAATTCTAAACAAAGGATATATATGGCTCTTTATGATAGAGATTATAATAATAATACGATAGATAGTGGCTATGCTTATGAAGCAGAAACAGCTTCTGTTGCATTTATGAAAAAAACATACCAACTATTAGGTGCCAGTATGGTTTCATCTGCATTAGGTGCTTATTTAACCATGCCCTACGCAGCAACCATTCAACAATTTAAATGGTTTATTTTTGGTTTTGTAATGTTAATGGTTTTCTTTGGTTTTAATGCTACAAGAAAAAATCCAACACTACATACGATGGCTCTCTTTGTATTTACATTTGCAATGGGTGTGATGCTTGTTCCTCTTTTAGCGATGGTTATTGGTCAAGGTAATGGAATGCTTATTGGTAATGCCTTTTTAATGACTTCGGTACTATTTGGTGCATTAAGCCTATTTGCTATTAATTCAAAAAGTGACTTTTCAAGTTGGGGTAAACCATTAATGGTTGTGATGATTGTAATTTTCATTGCCTCTTTGGTAAATATTTTCTTACTCAAAAGTCCAATGATGCATGTGATCATTACAGCAGGTATTTTACTACTATTTTCACTGTTTACAATCTATGATACACAGAATATTGCTAATGGTGCGTATGATTCTCCTGTGGATGCGGCCGTATCACTTTTCTTGGATTTCTTTAACATGTTTACAGTAATTCTTCAACTTTTGGGTCTTTTCCCTGGTGATGACTAAGAAAAAGCAATCTTTAGAGGAGTACTCCTCTAAGATTGAACGGCTTATTGATGCAAACCTTAATCGCTTAAAAGAGGGGCTTCGTGTTATCGAAGATGTATGTCGATATATTCATAATGATACCATCCTTACACCTCAAATCAAAACCCTTAGACATCAACTTCAATCTGCTTATTCAAAAGAACGTCTTATTCATCGTGATATTGAAGGAGATAGACAAAAATCTTCACGAAAAAGTGAGCTTACACGAACATCTTTAGATGATTTGGTAATTGCAAATTTTTCAAGAACGGAAGAGTCTTCACGCGTATTAGAAGAGGTTTTTAAACTTCAGAATATTGAACTTTCAGAACTTTTCAAAGAGATTCGTTATAAACTTTATGGGCTTGAAAGAGTTTATTTTCAACACTATTAACGTGGTTTTGCCTCGACAAAAAGTACCTCAAACTCCAGATAGTCTAAAGGGTACTCTCGCATGAGTTGTTTGATACGACGGTAACTTAACTCCCCTGTACCACCACTCACACCACTCTCTTTAATGTAACGTAGCATCTGATAGACAGATGCAAACTCTAGTCTATACTCAACCACTTCTATCGAACAGTAATAAAAACTATTTAATGCTTTTATAATACTCTCTTTATTATAAATAGGAGAGTCTATGTTTGCTGTTTGATGTAAAGTTTTAAAAGTATTCGAGGTAAAAAAAGAGAAATAATAACTCTTGGAAAGTGTAGAAATTTGCTTTAAGAGAGCAGATAAATCTTCACTCCATTGTAGCGCAGAAGCCGAAAGCAAAACCTCAAACTCTTTTGAGTTATACTCCTGAAAAGACTCTTTTTTATTAAAATCTAAACATCTTTTTTCAATATTCAAAGCAGAAGGGTGTAACTTTAACATCTCTTCAGAGAAGTCCAATGCAATAAAATGCTCTATCTCAACAGATCTCTTCATCAAATGGTTATAGATGGCACCTGTACCACAACCAAGGTCTAAAAGTCTTGAATATCTATTAGAATTTAACATTGAGGTTAAGCGTTTAGCAACTTCTTCTTGAATAATATTATGTTTCGTATATTCCTCTGCAAATCGGGAAAACTCTTTTACTATTTTCATTTATCTCAGTTTCAATTAATTTAGGGTATAATCGCCAAAATTATACCCAATTTGAAGTTTATAGTAGTAAATAACTTCAATATTCAAAGAGGAAAAGAATGATTTCAACACTATTAGTGGTTCAGATTGCCTTAACTATTGCTATAGTTATTGCCATTTTATTACAAAAAAGTTCAAGTATGGGACTCGGTGCTTACAGTGGAAGTAATGAGTCAATGTTTGGAGCAAAAGGTCCTGCTGGTTTTTTATCGAAGGCGACCTTTACATTGGCACTCCTTTTTATACTTAACACCTTAGCAATGGGTTACTTATATAATAAAGAGAAAACACACTCTGTAGCAGATACAATCGATGCATCAACTTCTGTACCTACAGTCAAAAAAGTTGAAACAAATATCACTGTTCCAACTCTTAATGAGACAAACAGTTCGAAGTAACAATAACTGGTGAGGAGATTCCTCACCACCCTCTCTCTTCATCTTCCTTTCACACACACGATTTTACAAGCAAAAAAAGGGTAAAATTTCACTATTAAAAAAAGTATTCATAACAATACTTCATATTAAGGAAAAATATATGTTAGATGAAATTTATTACCATACAGAAGAACAGATGGAAAAGAGTATTGATGCCTTAAAAAGAGACTTCTCAACTCTTAGAACAGGTAAAGTAACTACCAATATTGTTGATAATATTAGGGTAGACTACTACGGTACACCAACTGCCTTAAACCAAGTAGGAAATGTTATTGCTATGGATGCAACAACAATTTCAATCACTCCTTGGGAAAAAACAATGCTACAACCCATTGAAAAAGCCATTCAAGAGGCAAATATTGGTGTAAATCCCAATAATGATGGAAGTTTTATTAAGCTCTTTTTCCCTGCCATGACTTCAGAACAGCGTCACGAGATTGTAAAACAAGCAAAATCAATGAGTGAAAAAGCAAAAATTGCAATTAGAAATATCCGAAAAGATGGTAACAATCAAGTTAAAAAATTAGAAAAAGAGAAAGATATCTCTGAAGATGAGTCTAAAAAAGCGCAGATAGAAGTCCAAAAAATAACAGACAAAAGTATCGCGCAAATTGAAACAACACTATCGGCTAAAGAAGCTGATATTTTAAAGGTTTAATGGATGGATGTAGCAGGAGTATACAGAGAAGCTGAAGCACTACTAGAGGGTCATTTTATATTGTCTAGTGGAAATCACTCGAACCGTTATCTTCAAAGTGCTAAGGTACTAGAAGATCCAAAGCGAGCAAAACTATTAGCAGATGCATTGGCAGAGCTTATTCAAAAAGCTGGCATAGAGGTAGATACCGTGTGTGCCCCTGCTCTTGGTGGAATATTGGCAGGATATGAGTTGGCTCGTTCACTTGATGTTCGTTCTATTTTTGTAGAGCGAAAAGAAGGAGGCATGGAGCTTAGAAGAGGATTCCAAGTAAAACAAGGTGAAAAAATTATTATCTGTGAAGATATTATTACCACTGGTGGATCGGCAATGGAAGCTGCGACTATTATCGAAGAGCTTGGTGCAGAAGTTGTTGCGTTTGCATCATTGGCAAACCGAGGATTCTGTCAACGGGAAGGTTCAACAACCCAAGCCAAAACAGCATGTAAACTTCCATCAAATGTGCCACTTTTTGCACTCGATGACTTTACATTTGAGATGTATTCTCCAGAAGAGTGTCCCATGTGTAAAGCAGGAAGTGAAGCTATTAAACCTGGTAGCCGAAATAACTAAAATAGAGTTCTTGCAAAACTAGGAAACGGACAGCTTTACCCTTATCTTATTCGGGGCTAAAATTAAGGAACTGTGGCTTTAGCCTCATACCTTTTTGGTGGAGCTAAAGCACCACTTCCGTCTCTAATTCATTGGCATTGGGCTAAAGCCTCCGATTCCTAAAAGATTTGCAAGATCTTTAAATTTTTCTTCTCTTATTTTTTAATCCACAGTTAATTGACAAAACTATACTATACTTTATTACTAACTTTAAAGGATTATAAATCATGAAAATAAAACTATTAAAACCTATTCTAGCCTCAGTTGTCACTGTAATTATGCTAGGTGGATGTGTTGCAGGAGGAATACCAACCATTCAAAATGCTGATGGAACATCAAATCGTGCAGGAACAGGTGCTTTACTTGGTGGATTATTAGGTGCTGTTGTGGGTGGTTCAACTTCAAATCATTCGGGTAAACGTGTTGCTATAGGTGGTGCATTAGGTGCTGCTGTAGGTGCGGCAATTGGATATAGCCTTGATCAACAAGCTCAAGAAGTAGCCCAAACACTCAATACCAATGTAAATAATAATCCAAATGCAGAACAGAATTCAAATAATCAATTGGTTGTCTCTAATACTGATAAATTTGTTAAAATTATGTTCCGTGATCCAATGATGTTTAGAACAAATGAAAGCATTGCAACAGCTTCGGCACAAACAGAAATTAGACAAATGATCCCTGTATTACAAAAACCTGCCTATGCAAATATGATTATTCAAACTGTGGGACATACCGATCAAAGAGGTGCTTTTCAACATAACCAATCACTCTCAGAAGCACGTGCCTCATCGGTAGGACAAACACTACAAAATGGAGGAATTTCAAATAGCCTTTTCTCAAAAGGTTGCTCATTTTCAAAACCAGTTGTAGCCAATGACTCTAGTAGTAATATGGCATTAAACAGAAGAGTAGAGATTTATCTTTATCCAAATCAAGCATCTGTCATTGATCCTTGTGTAGATTAATTTTTCAGAAAGTGGGGAAAATAGCTCAAGCTATCTTCTTTACTTTAAAAATGAGAAAGCTTTAATTTTACATTATCACTGCTTAAAGCTCCACCAATATATTCCCCTTGAATATCTTCAATGTACGATAAAAATTCACGACTAAACGATCCATCATCTTCTATACGATTTTGAATAAAATATTTCATCTCTGAAAAATCTGGAAAAAGATTGATCATCTCTACTTTTAGTGGAGAAGCATTCCATAATTTCTTTTTCTCTTCTAATGAAAAGCCACCCAGCTCTAAAATTTCATTTCCATTAATATCTAATCTGTAACTTTTGTTATCTTTTGATGTGGAAGTGAACTTCTCTAATGGATGAAGTACATTAACATCTTCATGTAATTCATTAACAAATCCAATTAACCATGAAACAACTGCAAAAATAACCATACCAAACAAAAAAACTGTTTTACTCATCATCATATCCTTAATATTAAAATTATATTAACATTATACTATAATTTTATTGTATTATAGTGATAAAAGTAATTATAATTAACAGATAATGTTTATAAAAAATATAATTAATTAAATTCTAATCTAGGAATATAAACTTTTTGTCCAAGATGAAGAATAGATCCTTTATTTTTGATCTTATAATTTGCCCTAATAATTGTTGAGATCCGCTCTCTTGTTTGGTAAATATCTTTTGAGATAGAAACAAGTGTATCACCCTTCTCCACTCTAATAAATCTTCGTCTTTTCTTTCCATCTTTACGAGGAATAATAATTTTTTGACCTAAACGTAGTGGTGTTTTAGAGCTTTTTATTTTAGAATTTGCCCTAACAATCCTTTCAAAACCCATAGTATCACCATAGAACCGTTGTGCAATAGAAGCTAAAGAATCACCCTCTTTAACAATAAAAATACGTGGTTTTATTGGCTCATATTCAACAGCTCTAGATTTTCTCACCTTTGGCTCTACTTTTGTAGTCTCTTTTTCAACAATAGCTTTTTCCTCTTTTACTACTGTTAATGCAATGACCTGCTCTGATATTAAAACAGGTTTCTCTTCGATAGATTTTTCCTCTTGAACTACTGGGATCTCAGGAACTACTTTCTCTGTAGTTACTGCTTCACTTAATTCGATAAGCTCGCTACTCTTCTCTGTTGGAGTTTTGCTATCAATACCCAAGGATTGATTGACATAAAAACTAAGTAACTCTTCTTTATCAGCATCAACAGTTTTATTCTCTTCAACCATCGTAACTTTAATCTCTGCAACTTCTTCTTTTTCCTGTTGTTGCAGATAGTTTAATCCTAAATAAGTACCCATACCCAGTGTCGTAAGACTAGCAACAACAAAAAGAATAGTTCGAGAGCGTGTTGACTCTGCATAATATTCTGTATTCTCATACGTAGTTTCCGTGTACTCATCTGTATGAGCATAGTAAGAAGTCTCCTCTGCTTCAGGATGTTCAATCCGCTTTACTATCTCCTTACCTTCTTCTCTATAAGGTATTATCTCATTCTTATTATTATTTTCCATATTAAAATTCCATAAATTATTTTTTTTAATTATAACATAACTACAACCAATCAGCTCTCCTCGTAAAATATAAATGATTCAATTACTTAGAAGATGTAAAAAAGTAATTTTTATATAAAATTTATAAAAATATTTCAAGATTTTTTTAAGAAATAGATAGAATATTCTATGTTAAAATAATCTTTTTAAAATTAAAGGATTATATATGCAAGAGAATGACCAAGAGAATAGAACGTTTCGTCTTATTGATGAAGCCGTAACTTCTGAACCTATAAAAAATACCTTCCGTCTGGGTTGGGAATTTATTTCATTAAATAAAAAATTTACCGTAACCGCCGTTGTTATTTTTATCTTACTCAATATACTGGGAATGATTCCCGCTGTAGCCTTTATATTTATGATTTTATCGGCTATCTTTGGATTGGCATTACAGATTCATATTGGAAAAATTTTTTATCTTAGTGAAAACATACAAAGCTATGTAAGTAAAATCGAAGATAGTAGTGTGGAAGCTATTTTAAACCGTCATACCTCAACCTCTTTTGGTGCTTATTTCGGCTGGGTACTACTACTGTTAGGTTTTCTATTTATATTGAGTATTTTGGGAGGAAACATGGGTTTAATTACACCAAATATGAATGAAACTGAATTATTCAACCTACTACTGATACTTGGATTTCCTTTTATTATTATCGCTCTACTTCTCTCATATGTTCATCCACTTGTTCAATCCAATATTTTTATGGCAAATGGTTTTCGAGAGGGGTTTAAAGCAGTTTTTACCATTTTTTCTATGGATCTATGGCGTTTATCTATGCAAAAGTCCTATTTTAAATATCTGAGTCTATTTGGTATTGTTACACTCTTATTTCTTTTTCTTTTTGCATTTCTTATTGGTATCATTACAACAATAACAGGTCTTGCTCTTCTTGGAAATATCTTATTAATGATCTCGATGTATGTTTTTATGGTAATGATGGCAGTGGGATCAATGATGGCAAGAAGGGTTGTAGAAAATAAATAGGGTGTAATCAATAGATACCCACCCTAAATCACCTCTATTTCTGTAAATCTGTGTAAACAGCTTCCAGTTGTTTAGAGCTTAATGCACCCACATGAACCACTTTCACTTCACCTTTTTTATTAAAGGCCAAAAAGAAAGGTATAGAGCCTTGCCATTGTGCTTTGGATGCAATATAATTAATAAATTTATTGTTATCACTTCCAATAGCCAAGGTATAGTTAATCCCTTTTCTTGCTTTAAACTCTTCTAAAGCATCTGAATCTAGCCCTTGAACTTCAATTGCAAGAATGGTTAGATCGGGATACTTTTTCTCCATAATCGCAATGAGATTGGGCATCTCTTGCAGACAAGGTGGACATCTATAACCAAAAAGAACCACAAAAACTTCTCTGTTTTCATACCCTTCAAATGTTAAACCACCTGTAGTTTCATAGACTTTAATCTCTTTACTGTCGAGTGTATAGATGCTCAACAATGGTTTAGTAGATTCTTCTTTAGGAGTGACTACTTTATCCGAAATATCTGTTGAAGAGATTGTCTCTTGTATTTTAATAGGAGTTGATATTTTCTCGGTCTCAGAGGGCGAACAGGCAGTAAGAAATAAAGCTAAGAATATAGCAGTTGTAATCTTTATCATCATAAAACTCTTTTTTAGACGATTATAACAGATTTTTATTAATTAGTAGTTAATATAATTATGCTATTTTGGTTCTAAAAAAGAGTATATAATGATTTCAATTAAATCAATTTTTAAAGAGATTTCCCAACATAAAAAGGTCTTGATTGGTGCAAATTTTGTTGCCGTACTTTCAACCCTACTCACCATTCCTGTGCCTCTATTAATTCCCCTACTGATCGATGAACTCATCTTGGGAAAAGGGGGAGATATTACACAAACCATTGACCAGTATCTTACCATTGGATCACCTGAGTATTATATATTAACTGTTTTAATTATTACCCTTTTTCTAAAAGCGATCTCACTCCTCCTAAATCTTCTGCATATTCGACTCTTCACCAAAATATCCAAAGAGGTCACCTATGTTATTCGGAAAAGATTACTCAACCATCTACAAACTGTTTCAATGAGTGAGTATGATATGTTGGGATCGGGTGCTGTGTCGGCAAAAGTAATTACCGATGTCGATACAGTAGATAAATTTGTCGCCTCTTCTGTGGGTGAGATTGTGGTCGAGATGTTAACATTAATAAGTATTGCTTTGGTTATTCTCTATCTCAATTGGCAATTGGCACTGGTTATTTTGTTACTTAATCCTTTGGTTATGGGTTTCTATCTGCATATCTTTCGAAAAGTTGCTAAAATCAAAAAAAGAGAGAACAAAGCGATCGAAATTTTTCAAAATTCTCTAACCGAAAGCCTCGAACTCTATAACCAGATTCGTGTACAAAATCGAGAAGCATACTTTTTAAATGATATTGATACCAAAGCCAAAGAGATACGAGATAGGGGCTATCAATTTGGATTAAGAAGTGAGATGGCTCTGGAGTTTTCTAGAATGCTCATTATGTACTCTCATGATATTTTTAGAGCCATGGGTATTTTAATGGTTCTATTGGGAATCTTAACCATTGGAAAAATGTTGGCCATCTTTGCCTATGCGTGGATTATTATGCGTCCTGTTGATAAGTTGATGAACTTTACCCATTTATATTTTAATGCAAAAAGTTCAATAGAACGACTAAATGAGATCCTAGAACTCAAAAAAGAGCCAAAGTATAAAGCCAAAATAGATCCTTTTAAAGAGAATATAACCGCCTCTATTCGTTTGGAAAACATCTCTTTCTCTTATGATGGAAAAAGCAAAGTATTAAGCAATATAAATCTAGATATAAAAGCAGGAGAAAAAGTAGCGATCATTGGTGAAACAGGAAGTGGTAAGAGTACTTTAGCTCAAATTCTCATTGGACTGTATCCCATATCTTCAGGAAATATCTATTATAACAACCATGAAATTAGAGAGATAGGCTATGATAAAATCAGAGAAAACGTAGGTTTTGTCTTGCAATCTCCCTTGATGTTCAACCATAGCCTTCGCTTTAATCTAACACTCGGAAGCCCTCATAAAGATGAGGCAATTATAGATGCTTTAAAAGTGGCACAACTCTATGAGTTTGTAAAGTCCCTAGAGAGTGGTCTTGATACAATTGTTGGAAAAAATGGAACAAAACTCTCAGGAGGACAAAAACAGAGACTCTCTATTGCCAGAGTACTACTAGATAATCCAAAAGTAATTATATTTGATGAGTCTACCTCCTCATTAGATAATGAGACAGAAGATAAACTTTTAAAAGCATTAGAGTCATATATTAAAGATAAAACAACCATTACCATTGCACACAGACGCAATAGTATTGAAAAAGCTGATAGAGTTATTCAACTATTTACCCATAAAAATAATTCATAAAACTATTTGGCATCTCTCCATTCAAGATACTGTTTATGTAGTTTAGAATTTTCATCTTTTAACTCTTTGATCTCTATTTGTAAAACCTCTTTCTTCTGTTTTAACTCATTTAATACAGACAAAGAGTGGTTACCAAACAGGAGGTTAGCAACGTAGATACCTACGCTGGTAACCACAATAGCAGTTAAAATAAAAATCTTGAATGAGAGTCCAATAATCTCTTCCAACCTTCTAATATAGGGTGCTATATCATTAAATAACTCTTTCATTTTTAGTTAAAGATTGATGCCCCAAGAAATTCAAACTGTCCAAGCTCACGCTCGATCTCTAGAAGACGGTTATATTTTGCGATTCTATCCGATCTTGCTGTTGAACCTGTCTTAATCTCACCAGTGTTAAGTGCCACAGCAAAGTCTGCAATAAAAGTATCTTCACTCTCTCCTGAACGGTGACTCATCACACAAGTATAACCATTTCGCTGTGCCAATCTGATGGTCTGCATAGTTTCAGAAACCGTACCAATTTGATTTGGTTTAATCAAGATTGAGTTGGCAATTCCTTTTTCAATTCCCTCTGCTAAGATAGATACATTTGTTACAAATAGGTCATCTCCAACAATTTGAATTTTCTCTCCCAATCTTTCGGTCATAATTTTCCAACCATCCCAATCATCTTCACTTAATCCATCTTCGATTGACTTAATTGGATACTTTTCACATAAGTCAGCATAATACTCTACCAATTCTGCTGATGAAATCTCTCGATTTTCAGACTTAAGAACATAGAGACCATCATCGTTGATTAACTCACTCGCAGCCACATCAAGAGCCAATACAATTTGCTCTCCAGCTTTATAACCTGCATTATCAATGGCTTTCATAATAACTTGAAGAGGCTCTTCATTGCTCTTTAGGTTTGGTGCAAATCCACCCTCATCGCCAACAGCTGTACTTTCTCCCATCTCATTGATGATCTTTTTTAGGTGTTGATAGATCTCGGCTGTTGCCTGAAGACCTTCTGAAAAAGTATCAAATCCAACAGGCATAATCATATATTCTTGAAAATCTACTGAGTTATTTGCATGCTCTCCACCATTAATAATATTATACATAGGCACAGGAAGTGTTACTGCATTTGCCCCACCAAGGTATCGATAGAGTGGCATATTAAGCGACTTTGCTGATGCACGAGCAACAGCCATAGAGACACCAAGAACAGCATTTGCTCCAAGCTCTCCATAATTATTTGTCCCATCAAGACTTTTCATAATAATATCAACTTCTGCTTGATTGAAAGGAGAGATCCCGACAATCGCATCACAAATCTTATCATTAACATTTGCACACGCTTGTAACACACCTTTACCCATGTAACGGCTACCACCATCACGAAGCTCTAACGCTTCTCGTTTTCCAGTACTTGCACCGCTTGGTACAATTGCAGAAGCAACGGTTCCATCACTTAAGCTTACTGTTGCTTGTACTGTTGGATTACCACGACTATCCATTACCTCATCTGCTCTTACATCATCAATAAAGACCATTATAATACCTTTAAAAGTTAAATTAGCGAAGTTTAACATATTGTGGCATAGAGAAAAGAGAGCCTAATTCATGGATTTCCTTTTATAAAAAGATTTGAGAACTATTGAGGCACAAATAACATCACCTCTCGAATTCTATCGTAAGATATTTCTTGATCTAAAATATCAAAAACAGATTTAAGCTTTAATCGACCATCATCAAAAAAATTGTCAGGGTTTCTTTCCTCTTCTAATTCAATAATTACCTTAGTGATTCTCTCTACTTTTTCTCCGCTGGGCTTAAACTTGCTTAGATCAATCTGATCATCTTCTTTTTTGAGAGTAGCAAGATGGTTCATAATTGTTCCCTCGGTCATTGATCTGCTCTTGGCTATCTGTTTGATCGTCTCACAAGATTCAATTAGTGCTTTTGTCTTTAGGTGTGTGGGAATCTCACTCTTGGTCGATACCTTTCCACTCCGAAGTAGTTTTCGCTCCTCTTCAATCTGCACAAAACTACTAATTCCACCAAGCATTCTAATATGGTGAAGATGTGCTTTATCTAGTTTCTCTTGAGTATACTCATCTAAAGTATCTGTTGCCCGTTGTGAAGCTTGTTTAATTGGTTTATCAATACGCAAAATCAAAGGATCAACACGCAGTGCCATATCATTAAGTCCGATCAAACGTAACCCTTCGATATTTTTGATTCTTGATAGTGCCACATACCCTTGACCCACTTCAAATGTTTTACCCAAGTCAATCTCAACAGCATCAAGGGTCATCCCTTGAGATTTATGCACAGTTATTGCCCATGCCAAACGTAAGGGGATCTGAGAAACAGTAGCAATAGTCTCCGCATTATCATTTTCGATTGTCCAATCTTCTGGAACCACACGTATCGTTTGACCTTCACTACTTTTTACCAAAGGAGCATCTTTATCAAATCCAACAACCACTCCTGTTGTTCCATTGACATAGCCTCTATCTGGATTGTTTTTATTGAAAAGTACCACAGCCCCTCTCTTAAGAGTTAGCTCTTCTAAAATGAGTGATGTTTTGAAGATTTTTTCAATATTTTTTATCGATCCTTTAGAGGTATATTTAAAAATATAAGGTTTTGTATCCAAAGAGTTTAACTCTTCGAGGTTAATTCGGTCAACATCAACATTATGAGTATAGAGTCGTGTTGGTGTAAAGTTAATATCCAACTCTTTGTACCATCTGCTACTTAAAAGATTATGAACCTCTTCAGAAATAGTACCCCCCCGTATCTCATCGAGGAGAGCAATTAATCGGTCATCATCTTGTCGAAACTTCTCTTCAAGATAACAGCTACTTAACTCTAATGCTCGCCAGATAGGTGATTGCCAAGCAAACCGTTTCTCTTTTGGTTCAATACTCACAGGAGGAAGCTGAAAAAAATCACCTGATATCACCACTTGAACCCCACCAAAAGGCTCAGGATTGTCTTTAAAAGCACGCAAAATTCTATCCATTGAGCCAAAGATTTCAGGCGATACCATCGAAATTTCATCAATAATAAGTATCTTTAATTTTTTAAATCGACTCTTGAGATAACTTTTTCCTAGCAGAAATTCCACATAACGGTTATCGACAATCGTGTCGCGAATTCCCAATGCAAAAAATGAGTGAATCGTCTGCCCTTTGAGATGTGAAGCAGCAATACCTGTGGGAGCAACAACGGTAGGATAGACCCGTCTCTCTTGAAGATATTGAATATATTGTCGAAGCAGATAGGTTTTTCCTGTACCTGCTGAACCTGTTATAAAAATATTTTTACCCAACTTAAGTAGGTTAAGTGCTGTAGATTGTTTCATAGGTACTATTCTAACATTAAATAATAGTTTAAAAAAGAGATATGTCAAATTGTCATTTTTTTAAGAGAAAAAGAAAGATGGTCCTCGATACTAGATTCGAACTAGTGACCACCACCTTGTCGAGGTGGCACTCTACCGCTGAGTTAATCGAGGAGTGGTATAAATAGGGTGGAAGTATATTTTTTTTTGACTTAAATAGAGATTATTTGTTATCTCTTTTTTCTGGGAGGAATAAATTTTGATAAAAATGATAAATGTTTCTCTCTTTTCTCTCGTGCAATTCGTTTTTTAATCTCTTTTAAATTCTGCTTTGCAGAGTATAAGATAGGATCTTTTGCATCAAAGATTAAGGAGCGTATCTTAATGGCTATGGTTAATGCATTGCGTGCTTTTTCATATTCAAAAAGATGATAATAACAGATCGCCAAATTATTATATGAAGTAGCTGTGTCTGGATGACTCATTTTGAGCAAACCTTTTCGTATTTTGAGTGCCTTTTTAAAAAGAGGAAGTGCCAACTCATACTCAACTGCTTTGGCATAAAAATATGCCAACTCGTGATAAGAGCTTGCCGTATGCACATGCTCTTCTCCTAAATACTTTACTCTTATATCTAAGGCTCTTTTATATAAGGTATACGCTTTTTCAAGATTATTATCTTCAAAATATATGTTTGCCATACTACTATAAATAGAGGCGGTTTGAGGATGATCAAGACCAAAAAGCTCTTCACGGATATTTAAGGCCTTAATATAATATCTTAAGGCTTGAACCCTAGATCCATCTTTTGCATACGCTTCTGCTAAATTATTGTAGCTAATTGCTGTCTGTTTATTAAAAAAGCCCAGTGTTGATTCTCGAAAATGTAACGCTTTGCTATAGCAATCAATAACTTTTTTATTTAAATTTCTGCTTTTGTATAGACGTGCCAAAGTATTGTACTCTTCTGCGGTAGGTTGCTTGAGTTGCTTCCTTGTATCTGAACAAGTAGTGCTTAATAGATTGGTATTTATCGAATCACTATTCAGAAGAGAAATGGTATCAACCATTGAAGAACCTTTACTTTTATATAGAATTATTATACCTTTTCTTTTTTAAAAAAAAAATTTAATCTACCCCTAAATGTAGTAAAAATAACTACATTTGGTTAAATTATAAATATTATAAATATTTATAAATAAATTTTAATAATATTAAACTATATTTTATGAGGAAAATAAAAATATTGTTTTCAATTCAATTTTAACCATCAAAGGAGTATAATCGCAAAATTTTTCTCACTTTATGCATTTTTAAGGTTTGATCTTGTAGTATGGGAAAAGTTAATTAGGACTAATCTTGTCCGATTTAAAAAAGAGTTAAATTTAAAAGGAATTAAATGAGAGTTTATCTGGACAACAATGCGACCACAATGGTTGACCCACAAGTTAAAGCCGTTATGGATCCATTTATTAGTGAAAAGTATGGTAACCCTAATTCACTTCACGCTTATGCAGGAGAGACACACCCTGAGATTAAGACAGCAATGGAAAAAATCTATGCAGGAATTCAAGCCAACAGAAAAGATTCTGTGGTTATCACATCTTGTGCCACCGAAAGTAACAACTGGGTTTTAAAATCTATCTATTTTGAGTATATTTTAACAGGAAGAAAAAACCATATTATTATCTCTGAAGTTGAGCATCCATCTATTATTGCAACTGCTAAATTTATTGAATCAATGGGATGCAAAGTAACCTATCTTCCAATCAATAGTGAAGGGTTAATCGAAGCACAATCTGTTAGAGATAATATCACCTCTAAAACAGCTCTTGTTTCAATCATGTGGGCAAATAATGAAACTGGAGCGATCTTTCCTGTTCAAGAGATTGGTGAGATCTGTGCAGAATATAATGTTCTTTTCCACACTGATGCAGTTCAAGCGATTGGGAAATTACCTGTTTCAGTTCAGCAATTCAATGTTGATTACCTCACCTTTTCAGCTCATAAATTCCATGGACCAAAAGGTGTTGGTGCATTGTATATGAAACAGGGTAAAGAGCTTATGCCTCTTTTCCATGGTGGTTCTCAAATGGGTGGACACCGTTCTGGTACGCTCAATGTTGCAGGTATTGTAGGTATGGGTAAAGCGATGGAAGAGGCAGTTGATGCACTTGATTTCGAAATGGGTGAAATTCGAGAGATGAGAGATGATTTTGAAGATGAACTTCTTAAGATCAAAGATACTTTTGTCGTTACTCCAAGAAACAAAAGAACACCAAATACTATCCTCATCTCATTTAGAGGTATCGAAGGTGAGTCAATGTTATGGGACTTAAACCGTGCAGGAATTGGTGCAAGCACAGGTTCAGCATGTGCCAGTGAAGATCTAGAAGCAAACTCTGTTATGGAAGCGATTGGTGCAGATGAAGATTTAGCACACACCGCCATTAGATTCTCTTTAAGCCGATACACAACCCAAGAAGAGATTGACTATACCCTTGTAGCTGTAAAAAAAGCGGTTACAAGACTCCGAGAGATTTCAAGCTCTTACGCTTATAGTCCATCAGGTCACTACTCGGGATTAAAAGGTCACTAGAGTGTTCGGGACTAAAGCCTCCGATTCCATATATGCCATTTGCATTTTTGGAATCGGCGTGTTTACACCCGAATTATTCAAGAGATATGTAGGTTCGGTAACACCGAATAAGAATAAAATATATAAGGAAAAATTATGGGAATAGATAGCTTAGTAGGCGGTACTATCTGGGATGAGTACAGCAATAAAGTAGCGGATTTAATGAACAATCCAAAGAATATGGGTGAGATCACAACAGAACAAGCAGAGGAGATGGGTGGAAAACTTATTGTTGCTGATTTTGGTGCTGAGTCTTGTGGAGATGCTGTTCGTTTATACTGGGTAGTTAACCCAAATACCGATGTTATTATGGACTCAAAATTTAAAAGTTTTGGTTGTGGAACAGCCATTGCAAGTTCTGATACTATGGCTGAACTTTGTAAATATAAAACGGTTCAAGAGGCTGTAAAAATCACCAATATTGATGTTGAATTGGCAATGCGTGATACACCAGATGTTCCTTCTGTTCCACCTCAAAAAATGCACTGTTCTGTAATGGCGTATGATGTTATCAAAAAAGCAGCTGGACAATATATGAACGTTGATATGGAAAGCTTTGAAGAAGAAGTTATTATTTGTGAATGTGCAAGAGTAACACTCGATACGCTTAAAGAGGTTATTCGTCTTAATGATCTTACAACAGTTGAACAGATTACAGACTACACCAAAGCAGGAGCATTTTGTAAATCATGTATTCGCCCTGGTGGTCATGAAGCAAAAGATATTTATCTTGTAGACGTATTGGAAGAGTATGAACGTGAAAAAATGGCCAAAACAGCCGAAGAGATGAAGAGTGGCGGACCTGTTAACTTTGCCAATATGACCATTGTTCAAAAACTCAAAGTTGTAGAGCAAGTGATCGATGCAAATATTCGTCAGATGTTGATTATGGATGGTGGAGATATGGAAGTTCTTGATATTAAAGAGAACGGTGAAAACTTTGACATCTATATTCGATACTTGGGTGCATGTAATGGTTGTGCCAGTGCTGACACAGGAACACTCTTTGCGATTGAAAATATTCTTAAAGAAAAATGTAACGAAAATATTAGAGTTTTACCTATATAATTTGATAAAATAAAAAAATCTGTAGGCTCAATCTTTTTGAGCCTACGATTTCATTTTAATTACATAAGGTTTTATCTATGAAATATAGACTCTCTATAGCGCTTACCCTTTTTTTTATAGCCTGCTCCAATACCAAACCCCTTCCAAAAGAGGAATCTTTTAATGTCTCAAACGTCTCTAAAGCCTTCTTACAAACCATCGATTTCAAAGGCAAAGATCTTGTCGCAATGCCTATGGGAAAAGAGTTCTACTACATTCATAAGTCAGGAAAAAAAATCTTAACACTAACCGAAGATCATGCTCCAGATAAGTTTAAAGATGGTCTAGCACGAACCAAGGTAGATGGGAAAATTGGGTTCTTTAATAAAAATTTAGAGATTGTTTTACCCCCTATCTATGACTTTGCTTTTCCTTTTTATAAAGGTGAAGCCGAAATTTGCACAGGATGTAAAGAGAAATTTGATGGAGAAGCTTCGATGTTGGAAGGTGGAACATGGAAAAAAATAGATCGAAATGGATTGGTCATTGAGTAGATATAATGAGATTCATCAGAAGATTGGAATATGGTATCAAGAGCATGGAAGAGTAACCCTTCCTTGGCGAAATACAGACAACCCTTATAAGATATATCTTTCGGAAATCATGCTCCAGCAGACCCAAGTAAAAACGGTCTTAACACGGTTCTATTTTCCTTTTTTAGAACGGTTTCCAACCCTAAAAAGCGTAGCAGAAGCTCCTCTGGATGATGTATTGAAAGCATGGGAGGGATTGGGTTACTATACCCGAGCTAGAAACATGCACAAAACTGCTCAGCAGACCAATGGAAAGCTTCCTAACACCGCAAAACAACTCCAAGAGCTTTCTGGTATTGGACAATCGACTGCCCATGCTGTTGCCTCTTTTTCTTTTGGTCAAGCTGTTCCTATTTTAGATGCCAATGTCAAACGTATTTTATACCGTTTTTTTGCACTAACCCAACGCAATGAAAAGATCTTATGGGAAAAAGCCTATCAACTCTTTGATTATAGAAATGCCTACCTCTACAATCAAGCAATGATGGACATAGGCTCAATAGTCTGTACACATAGAAATCCTCAATGTGATCTATGCCCCTTCCAGAGAGAGTGTCAAGGTAAAGTTAACCCCTTAAAATACCCCGAAAAAAAAGTAACAAAAAAAAGAGCTATCAAAAAACATTTTATGCTCATTTATTCTAAAGAGAATCGATATTTTTTAAGTAAAAATAGCACAAAACTACTGGGTGGATTGTGGGGATTTCCCCAAGTAGAGAGCTTTAACTTAACTAAGAAAGATAAAATTTTAGGTAATTTTACACATCACTACACACACTTTAAACTCGATCTAACAGTCATATTGTTAAAAAACTCATCGAATAAAAATCCTCTCTTTACAATTGAAGAGATAGATAAATTAGCATTAAGTGGTGCAGATAGAAAAGCGTTAGAATTGTTACGGTAAAAGTTTTGAAAAAAAGCAATCCAAGTCAATAAATGACAAGGATTAAGGAGGTATATTTTTATTACTTTAAGTCAACAGCAAGATCAATTGTCAAACCCATATCCTTTAAGACAACTGAAGTATACTATTAATTGGTGGCTTTAAAGTGTCCTCTTTTAGGTATAAATATTTTAAGTATTCCATCTTTATACTCTTTCTTTAACGCTCTCATATCTGCATCATAAGGAAGAGAAAGCTCTTCGGTACTACTACTATTAAAGGTGGATTCAGAAATACCATTAGGCAAGCTTGTATGCTCTTTTTTGGTTGTTTTTGTCTCGATCTTAATCATATTCCCATTGATACTAACCGATACTTTTGTCTGCTTACTATCTTCAATTGTTCTCTCAAGATAATATTGATTCTCTCGCTCTTCAAACTCTTGAATAGGGCTATTTTCCATAATCGCTTCGGTTGACTCAACCAAAATTGGTTCTGCCCTAATATTATGTTCTCTCATTCCCGATTCCATTGCCTTATTTAGCATCTCTACCTCTTTGGCACCTTCATACATAGATTTTAAATTTAAATGCTCAATATCGCTTGCAAATCCCAAATTTGTGAAGAGTAGAGCGATTGTAAATATAGAATATTTTTTCATTTTTTGTCCTTTTTTAAAAATCTAATTCTACCAAAAAAATCTCTAAAGAGATGTTGTTATTCTAAGATTGGAAAAAAACATTACAATTTGACATATTTCTACTGCTATTCTAAAAAATCTACTACAATTGTATTACTATTTTATAACTTAATAAAGGATGTCACTAACCATGGATGCAAACAAACAAAAAGCTTTAGATATGGCAATGAAACAGATCGATAAAAACTTTGGAAAAGGTACAATTGTAAGATTGGGCGATAAAGATATTGAGCCAATTGAATCTATTAGTACAGGTTCATTGGGGCTAGATATGGCATTAGGAATTGGTGGTGTTCCAATAGGAAGGGTTATCGAAATCTATGGACCAGAGAGTTCAGGGAAAACAACATTGGCACTTCAGATCACTGCCTCTGCCCAAAAAGAGGATAAAGTGTGTGCTTTTATTGATGCAGAACACGCTTTGGATGTACTCTATGCAAAAAACTTGGGAGTAGATGTTGAAAATCTTCTGGTCTCTCAACCCGATTTTGGTGAACAGGCACTGGATGTTCTTGAGACTTTGGCTCGATCCGGTGCTGTTGATGTAGTTGTTGTTGATTCTGTGGCTGCATTGACTCCCAAAGCAGAGATTGAAGGAGAAATGGGAGATATGCAAGTAGGACTTCAAGCACGTTTAATGTCTAAAGCCCTTAGAAAATTAACAGCTGTTTTACATAAAACCAACACAACTGTTATTTTTATTAACCAACTTCGTATGAAAATTGGAATGATGGGATATGGTTCGCCTGAAACAACAACAGGAGGAAATGCATTAAAGTTTTATGCTTCTGTAAGAATTGATGTGCGAAGAATTGCTACTTTAAAACAAGGGGAAGCTCAAATTGGTAACCGTGTGAAAGCCAAGGTTATTAAAAATAAAGTTGCTCCACCATTTAGACAAGCAGAGTTTGATATTATGTTTGGAGAAGGAATCTCTATGGAAGGAGAACTGGTTGATTATGGTGTGAAACTTGACATTATCGACAAGTCAGGTGCATGGTTCTCTTATGGCGAGGGGAAACTGGGGCAAGGAAAAGAGAATGTCAAAAAGAAATTTAAAGAAGATACCGAACTTCGTGATGAGATAGAAGCTAAGATAAAAGAAGCATTGGGAATTACCAGTATGCTAACAATGGACACCAACGCTATAAAAGAGAGTGAAGAGGAGTTATAGTTTAAAAAAAAGTTGTTATAATAGCTCAATGAAAAAAATATTAAGCCTACTCCTTTTAGTTGTTATGAGTTTCTCCATAGCGCATGGTATAGTGCTTGATATTCATCAAGAGAGCCACTGCTCTGCTCAAGAGTTTGTGGCAGAGTTCTCACACCCTATTCAACATGATAGAGAAGAGCATGATGGAGATTTATGTAATAGCCATTTTATGTTACACCTCTCTTATATCGTTCCTCCTCATTTTACCCTTTTTGAGATTATCCAAGATGAGTATCAACATCAATTCAAAATACCCCCCTCAACCTATTCACATATCAACAACTCCTTTCGACCGCCTATAGCCTAATTTTTATACCCTTTTTCTCATTAGCATCGTAGGATTGGTTTACCGACCATTAATATAGATTTATATTAGATATCTTGCAAAACTCTTTGGAAGTGGTGCTTTAGCTCCACCAAAAGGGATGAGGCTAAAGCCTCATTTCCTAGTTTTGCAAGAACTCTATTGGTTTTTGGTCGATAAATCGACCCTACAGAACTGTTTATTATTCTAGAGGATAGAACTATGAAAAAAATAGCAATAACTATATCTCTTGTAGCACAACTTCACGCCCAAAATTATGAAAAGCTACGAGAACAAGCCATCAAGAACAACATAGCCTTGCAACTTAGACAAAGCCAACAAGAGCAAATCTCTTTAAATGGAGAGATAGAGAGACGCTACAAAAACCCAAACCTAGAGCTTGAAATTGCCGATTTTTCAAGTCAATTTGTAACCAAAAGCAATAGTTTTGGAGCAAGAGTAGGGGTTTCTCAATCTATCCCACTTCCCCATATTCAAAAAGATAGAGAGATTATTACTCAAACTCAAATAACTGTTTCTCAAAAGCAGTATGAGTTGGAGAAGTCTAATTTTATCTATAACTTTAATATGAGATATTTAGCCTATAAAAAAGCCCAAAATTTTGCAGGATTACAAGAGAGAGCTATTTCTCTCTCTAAAGAGATTTTAGACACGGTTAATCTACGTTACCAAGAGGGGGCTGTGGCTAAAAGCGACTATTTAGAAGCCCAGTTAGATTATCAAAAAACACAA
>Ga0256824_10000157_pt1 | contig 24511 bp, 21 predicted proteins | sample CV67metaG_FD_191570 | JGI IMG/M metagenome (GOLD analysis project Ga0256824, IMG submission 191570) | Hydrothermal vent microbial communities from East Pacific Rise, Pacific Ocean - CV67 | ecosystem: Environmental > Aquatic > Marine > Hydrothermal vents | place: Pacific Ocean: East Pacific Rise...
ACCAAGAAAATTTAGAAGCTTTTAAAACCCTCTTAAACAAAGATGAAAATAGTATGGTAAATGAAGCACTAGAACTCTACTTCACAGAAGAAGCCGAAAAACTCAAAGCCTTAGAGGACTCCCAAACAAACCTTAGTTTTGATGAATTTTGGGATGATATAGAGATTTAAAAATAGTAGTTAATGTTCGCTCTAAAAGTCTCTTCTTCTACTGTTTGAGAGAAAAACACTCTCTCTTTATACTCATACTTAAACTTAAGTTGGAAGTTTTGTGAGACTCTAAAACTCTGTGCAACTTTTACTAAGTTTTGGGCATCTCCACTATCGTAATATCTTCGTGTTGCCTCAAAATTTGTACTCATAAAACTAAACTTGTCAAAAACAAGGCCAAGTGAACCACCAAGCCCAGCACTAAAACCATCAGCAACATAAAAGAGTGGGTCGAGTAAAATGTAAGTGTAAGCATACTCATTACCCCAGCTAAACCCAGCTCCCACACTCCCACTAAAGTTTGTTTTTGCATCAAGATAATTCCTGTCCCAACCAAATTTCGTTCTCCAAGAGAGAGAGTCAAAAAACTCACTACGTTGTGCTAGAGAAACAATGGAGAGAATCGTGGCATTTTCAAGTGCTAACTCTTCTTTGGCGTAGGAGAGTTCTAAGTTCATAAACTCTATCTGAGTACCGCGTAAAAAACCGTAGTTAGAGTCTTCTATGTCATGGTAAGCTGGACGAATACCCACAAAACCAACACTCTGTCCCTCTCGCACTCCAACACTTGTGGAGAGACGAATAGCCCTGTGGCTTTTTAGCGGGTCTTGAGGTCTCTTAATTTTTTGTACTTTAGCACTACCCAAAGAGGCACGTGCTCGTGAGAGTTTATGAAACAGTTTCAAGTACTCACTTTTTTTCATACTATTTTTACTAAAAGAGTACTCTAAGTACTCTATTGAAGCCTCTAAAACATACTGTTTTTGCTCTATGGAAATCTCTGCACTACTCATCAAATCTTGAATATTCATCTCAGAATTTACTAGTTTTTTTGGGAGAGGGAGCGTATTTACATTTAAGAGTTTTTCATACCTGAGTAGTTTGGTGCGCTTTGATTCTCTATAATGAATTGTAGATATAAGACCCTCTTCCTTGGTAGCATGAACTGTCTCTAAAGGAATAACCTCATAGGAAAAGTACTCTCTCAAATGCACACTTGGACGTGCTACTTCCATGAGCCAGAGCATATTATAAGAGCAGTTTTCGGTAAAAAAGTAGTAGTAGGAGTGTGTCCCGTTGAGCTCCCACATATGACGAACCATTTTAAGGACTTCCTCTTGGGAAAAGTTCAAATCGTACTCCCAAACATCTCTACTCTCTGCATCTCTATACTCTTTGAGTTTTTCATAATAGGGCAGAAGTGAGTACGTTCCAAAGTAGCCCCCAAAAAGCCCTTTAATGGCAAAAACTACACCATTTGTTTTGTCGGGGTCTGCATCTGCGGCATAGTTAATTGCATAGGCTAAAAGTTTTGAGTTGTACTTCGAGTTTATGCGCAAAAATGTGTGCCCAAACATTGAAGCTGGCGAGTTAATATGCGCGGCAGGAAAAACAAGTGTCGCCGATGTTAGGCTTAAGCGTTTAAGTGTCTCTTTGTACTCCCTGCACTCTACTTCTGGGTAGGCATCTATATGGAGTTTTTCTTTGAGCCAAGCGGCACGTGCAGGAAAACGACAGAGGCTAGAGTTATCCTCTAACGTGGTTTCGTTCAAAAAAGCATCTAACGTGGCTTCTAGTTCAAGTTTGGCATCTGTTTTGCCACTTTTACTAAAGAAAAATCTTGGGTCATCAATCTCACTCTCTCCATCAGCCATGTGGAGTAGGAGTTGCCAGTATCTCTCTTGTGCTAAGTGCTCTTTATCTGCTAAGTTTTTATACTCTTGCGGGGATGCATATAAAAAATTAAAAGATAAAAGAAGTGTCAAAAAGAGTGTTTTAAAGATAAGATTTCCTAAAAATGAGGTAAAAAAAGGAGAGTCTAACGCATCCACGTTAGACTCAAGTACAACTTATAAAGAAGTTGTAGCGATGTTATCTAAAACATCATTCATCTCTACTTTTTGTGAAGTGTAGATACTGTTGTAGTTTGACTGGAGTGATGCAGAAAAAGTTGCAACATCTTTAATCTCTAAAAGCTCTGCCAATGTGTCAATAGACTCACCATGACCTACAGCAATCTCTTTTGCTAAAATATCCATGTTAGAAGCAACGAACTCTTCAGTTCTCTCATTCATAACAAATTTAGTTTTTTTACATCCTGAAGTACCAGAAGTAATACCAAAAGTCTGGCTACCAGAAGTAGCGTTTGTAGTTGTTTGTAGTGCTAACATAACTGCGGAAGAGTTATCTTTGATAACCATAGAACCGAGACCACAACCCGTTTGAGAGTTTGGTGTTGCCATTACTGACGTACTAAGAGCTACAAATGCTACTGCACTTACTAGAATCTTTTTCATTGAAGAACCTTTATTTTAAGATAAACACATTGTAAAGTCTCTTTGCTTAATTAGAAATTATTATACTTCATTTGAAAGTTTTTTTTCACTAAAAACTGTTATTTACTCGATTACGGATTTCAATACATATAAAGAAAATGACATTTAACAGACATTGTTTGGATATAATATTTTTTTAGCTTATTTAATGATTAGGAATATTTATGTTTTCATCTGTCAAATCTAAGGTTATTTTTTCTATTCTTTCTTTGAGTCTGATTGGTCTTGTGGCCATAAGCTACTACCTCTCCAATACTCTTCATAAACTTTCAAACGATACAAATCAACAATCTCTCAAAATGTTAAGTGAATCGATTTTTCAAACAATGACAGGGAGTATGATGCTGGGCGATGCTGTGATTGTGCAGGATGCCTTTAAATCGGCTCGTTCCATCGATGGAATTGAGAGCTTAAACATTGCAAAATCTAAATCTGTTTTAGAAGTATACCCTTCAGCAGAACCCTTTACAAATGACTTACTAATACAAAAAGTATTGCAAAATAGACAAGAGATAATCATAGAAAAAAATGAGAACAATCACCATACAATTCGTAGGTTACAGGCTATGGTGGCAGAAGAGAGATGTCTGAGTTGCCATTACAATGCACAAAAAGGCGATGTTTTGGGTGTACTTGATTTAGTCATATCCCTCGATAAAAATGATGCTGATATTGCTGATACAAACTTAACTCTTATTATTTCTCTTATTATTGCGAGTGCTGTTTTTGCTCTTGTTGCTTCTCTCTTTTTCTTTAAAGAGATTTTCAACCCTTTAGATAATCTAAAAGTTCGTATATCGGAGCTTGTGCATGGCGATAAAGACTTAACAAAACGACTAGAGTATAAAAAAGGGAATGAGTTTGGCGAAACAGCCAATGAAGTCAATAAATTTATAACAATGATTCAGACTACCATTAATGAGGTCAAATCTTTAGGAGAGCAAAACTCCCTCATCGCTTCAGAGATAGAACTCTCAAGTCATGTCATTAGAAAAGGTACGGAACAAGAGCAAGATATAGTACATGAGACAACACTCAAAAGTGAGTCCATAAAAGAGCTTCTACAACTCTCCATAGAGACAACACAAGAGACACAAGAGACAGTACAAAAGGCGAGTGATGAGCTCGATACTGCAAGAACCTCTTTACGTTCACTCACTACAGAGGTAAGCTCTTTTGTTACTACAGAGACAGAACTTTCAAATGAGCTTTTAGGTCTTAAAGATAGTGCTGACCAAGTCAAAGATGTACTCAACGTTATCAAAGATATTGCCGAGCAGACAAACCTCTTGGCCTTAAATGCTGCCATAGAAGCTGCTCGTGCAGGGGAGCATGGTCGTGGGTTTGCAGTGGTTGCGGATGAAGTTCGTAAACTTGCAGAGAGAACTCAGAAAAGTTTAACAGAGATCGATATGAGTGTAAGTACCATCGTACAATCCATAAACGATGTAAGCGATAAAATGCACACAAACGTCAATAAAATAGAGAATCTTATCACTATATCAAGTGATGTGGAGAGTAAAATAGATGCAACTTTTAATGCTATTGAAATCTCTTCAAAAATAGCAAATAATTCAAAAGAAGATAGCCTAAAAATGACTGTGGGGATAGAGGATATCATACAAGATATCGCTAAAATTGACACACTCTCAACAGCGAACAAAACAAGTACCAAGTCTATTGAAACTGATTTAGAGAGACTTGTTCATATTGCCAAGTCTCTCACATCGACTATTGATGAGTTTAAAAGTTAAGGGATTACTTAAAAAGCAGCTTTGATAAGTTTTTGCTTATCAACAGACTCAACTGCTTTGTCTGTATCAACACTATCTTTAGCAGCTTTAACACTAATGTCGCCTTTCATAGCAGATGCTTTCATCTTATCTGTATCAACAGAACTTTTTGCTTTTTTTGTATCTACAGCCGCTGTAGCTGCTCCCATATCAAATGCAAATACCATGCTTGAGAGTACTACTAATCCTAATAAAACTTTTTTCATTTTTATTCCTTATATTAATTTGCCGCATTGTACTTAAATAAAGTGAATTAGTAGTGAGCTTTACCCTCTTCTTGGACGGTTTGAACGACTTGGATGACCTCTTGGACTTGTATAGTTCTTTTTAAAACAGTTTTGGCAGATACTATACTTAGAGTTTTTAGGCAGAGGTGCCTTACACATTCTACAAGTTGAGACAAAGTGAGTCTGTTGTAGGGAGTTCTCTATATACTTATTTAAAACACCCCTATGCACTCTCGCCTTATGCTCATCAACAAACTGCTCACCAAACCTATACCCAAGCCATAAATAGAGTGAAATCTCTTTGACCATATCTTCAGCTCGAAGAAGTTCGTCGGTTGTTTGAGCATAACTTCCCGTTAAACTAGGAGGGTTATACCGTACTGGCATCTTATTTTCTAGTGCTAAGATGTAGTTCTCAAAGGCCTCAACAATATAGGGAGATTTAAGTGTCAAAGGGGCACAAGAGAGGTGGTATTTTGTAGCTATCTCTAAATCATACCTATCTATAATCTCTGCGGCTTCAAGCATATCATCAAGACTTGAGGCATTAAAAGGGCCATTAAACTCCATGTTTTCAACAAAAAACTTTAAGATCTCTCGTATAGAACTCTCCTCTAAGATGTTACCTACAAGTTTGATGTGCTCTAGGTTTGCCATCACTTTAAAAGGGATTGTTATCTCTTTGGCTGGTTTGTAGAAGTTCTTTTTAACTATTTTGAGCGTTTCCACGTTAAGGGCCCCTACATACCCATTTTCACTCAGACCATAGCGCCCTGCACGTCCAGAGATTTGGTGTACTTCTGAGGGGTAGAGATTTCTCTGGCTAATACCATCAAACTTCTCAGCCTTTGAGAAAAGTATAGTCTCAATTGGAAGGTTCATCCCCATAGCAATGGCATCGGTAGCGATGAGAATCTGTGTCTCTTTAGCACGAAAACGACGAGCCTCTTCACGACGCACCTCAGGAGAGAGATTTCCATAGACCACACTCACACTAAAAAACTGTGCAAAACTCTGTTTTAAACGCAGTACCTCTTTTCGGCTAAAGGCAATAATCGCAGTTCCCTCTCGAACATCTGCTACATCGGTCGGAGTCTCAAGCAGAGTGAGTGGTGTTTTTCTCTCAAATTCTACTATCTCTAACTCCTCTCCAAGATACTCAGCAAGAGCAATTACAGCCTCTTTTGAGTTACTTGAACCTGTCATAATTATCTCACGAGCGGGTGCTCCTATGATAGCATTTGCCCATGCCCAACCACGGTCACGGTCATCTATCATCTGAACCTCATCTATAACACAGACATCTACATCTACATCAAAGTTTAACATCTCAATAGTTGAGCTAATGTGTGTCGCCTCTTCATCTAAAATCTGCTCTTCCCCTGTTATGAGTGAAGAGTCAATCCCATGCTCTTTAAGAGTTTCATACCCCTCAAGTGCCAGCAGACGAAGTGGTGCTAAGTAGTAGCCAGTATCGGCATTCTCAAGTCTTTTCATTGCAGTGTAAGTCTTACCACTGTTTGTTGGGCCTATGTGAAGAGTAAGCTTTCTTCGCATCTCTCTTGCCATTGGAAAGAGGTTTTTGAAGTCTCGTATAGTACGAGCCAAAAGTGCATGACGCTGTTTTTTTATAAGTTCCTCTTGGATGTTGTAGATAAAAATACGGTTCGTTTTTCTCGCTACTTTGGAGCTTATCTGCAAACTTTTCGGCATCAGTTCTAAGAGGTACTCATAAACCTTTAAGTGTAGCTCTTCATCTGAAAAATGCAGGAGTGTAGCAGACTTCTCGCACTGCGCCATAAGCTCGCCAAGCTCCTCTAAAAAGAGACCCTCATGTGCTTGTTTTGCCTGAGCAACAACTTCTGAAAAATCAAGACTTTCACCACTCCAGATAGACTCTAAAAGAGAGTTAAGTTCTATGTGAATTTCAAGTACATAAGGCTTGTCTATGGCAGAAAAGGGAAGTCTAAAACTCTCATTAACCTTAACCAAAAGCTCCTCTTCATGCATAGTAAGCTCAGTAACATCAAGTTGCACCTCTATCAGACTCTTTAAAATCTGTGCTTTTAAAATGGGAAGTTCAACCTTAGTCTTTGGTGGCGAAGTACGAAGGGCTGCTTCTATCTCTCTGTTTGTTAGGTATGGATGAGGAATTTGAAGTGCTGCTATAAAACTCTCTATAGATTTCTGCTTTAACGTGGTTACATGCTCTTTATCGAGTGAAATTTTATAGACTATCTCTTCAATGGAGTTATCTTCAAGGTACTCATAACTATAAGGTTTAGTGTTGAGCGTTAAAATCTTATGAAAATGCTGGTCAAAAATTCTAAATCGAAGCGAGGCATTAAACTCCAAAGAGTCATCTATGTCAAAGGTTCCATCGAGTGCTTTTTCCAGTTTTGCACGTTTAAGGTCATAACGGATATGACGAAGTTTGGACTCCATCTTTGTAATAGTAAGTTTTTTACTCCTAACATCGGCGAAAGTCTCATACAGCAGTGCCTCTTCATCGGCATTAACATTAAGTTCAGCTATGAGGTCTCTGAGTTTTTCATCCCGTCCAAGAGAGAACTCTTTGGGTCTATCAGAGGGGTAAATCTCCCCATCTGCTTCAAAAAAGTTGAGTATATCTTGACGGAAGCCACTATCTGCTTCACTCCAAAGCATACGTATCGCTTTTAAAAGTACTTTTTTTGTATGCTCTATGTCATGTATGCCAAGTGTTGCAAAAAGCTCACTAAGAGTCTCCGAACTCACTCGTTCAACACCTACATCAAAAGGGTCATCACCGAAGTATTTTCGTATTCTCTGGTTTATCTTTGTATTTTTCTTATTCTTTTTAGCCATTTGAAATTGTATCTTAAAATAAGTATGCTACACTTACTTTATGCAATTATTATTTCGTCTTATAATTTTTCTATCACTACTTATGCTCTCTCTTAGTGCAAACGAAAAAGTTTCTCTCCTACTTCAATGGAAACATCAGTTCCAGTTTGCAGGATTTTATGTCGCCAAAGAGAAAGGTTTTTACAAAGATGTAGGACTTGATGTAGAGATACGAGAGTATGAGTATGGAATTAATGCAATAGAAAAAGTACTCTCCTCTGAAGTAGATTTTGCACTTGGAAGATCCTCTCTTATTCTTAAAAAGCTTCAAGGCAAACCTATTGTACTACTCAATGCAATTTACCAAAGTTCCCCTCTAGCACTCATAGCACTAGAGCGTCCTGACCTTCAGTTTATTAAAGATTTTCAGAATAAAAAAATTATGCTTACAAACGATTTAGAAAGCATTGCCGCGATCTCTTCAATGATGCGAGTCAACGACATAAAAGAGAAAAGTTACACTCCTATAAAGCAGACCTTTAATCTCGAAGATCTTCTCAATGGTAACACAGACCTTATTACAGGGTATATCTCAAACGAACCCTATCAACTCCAGCAGATGGGTATCCCTTTTAAAATTTTTGACCCTAGCGACTATGGATTTCATTTCTACTCTGATTTTCTCTACACATCTTTAGAGTACACACAACAGCATCCTCAAATCACAGAAAAGTTTCAACAAGCATCCCTCAAAGGCTGGGAGTATGCATTTTCACACATTGAGGAGAGTGTTTCTATCCTTATGCAAAAATATAATTCGCAAGGAAGAACTAGAGAGGCTCTTCTTTATGAAGCCAAGGTACTCAAAGATTTGGCATATAAAGATGGTGTCCAACTCGGTACAATTCAAGATAGCAGACTCAAAGAGATAGCAAGTATCTACCGACTTCTAGGGATGACTCAGGAAAACAATAGTGTACTCAATGGACTTATATACCACCCTTATAGTACTCGTGAATATATAATCTCTCTCTTTAGTCCTAAACTTTTTCTCATTATAGCCGCGCTTATTTTATTAACCATTTTACTCAGTCTCTACAAACAGCATATTCTAAAAAAACAGAACAGCCATTTAGAACAGATTGTAGATGAAAAAACCAAAGAGCTCCAAAATGCCAACAAATACCTTGAAGAGAGGGTTAAAGAGCGAACAGAGGAGCTACTCATAGCGATGCGTGCTAAGTCGGACTTTTTAGCTAACATGTCACATGAAATAAGAACTCCCTTAAATGGTATCATCGGGTTTGTTGAGATTCTTTGCAAAAATGAAGCAGATAATGATAAACAGAAGAAATTAAGTATTATCAGGGAGTCGAGTCACTCCCTGCTCACTATTATTAATGATATTTTAGACTTCTCCAAGATTCAAAGTCACAAACTCATTACAGAAAAAATTCCCATAGAACCTGCATACCTTTTTGAACACATCATTGCACTATTTTCTAGTAAAGCAAAAGAGGAAGAGATAAGCCTCACACTAAATATAGACGAGAGGCTTCCAAAAAAAATGCTTGGAGACAGTACAAGGATTAAACAAATTTTCTCGAACCTTCTCTCCAATGCTATTAAATTCTCTCATGAAAATAGCACTATTGAGGTAAATATTAAGTACCTTGAACAAGAGAATAAACTTTTTTGTGAAGTAATAGATAGTGGAAAAGGAATTGCACAGCAGCATAAAGAGAAAATTTTCCAATCCTTTGAACAAGCGGACTCAAGTGTGAGTCGAACCCATGGAGGGACAGGGCTTGGTCTCTCTATATCTAAAGCACTTGTTGAACTTATGGGTGGGAGTATTGGGGTGGAGTCCACTCTTGGAGTTGGAAGCCGATTTTACTTTACTATACAGCTTTTTGAACTTACACAAGAGCTCCTAGAAGAAGAGATTCCAGAGCTCAACCTAGAGACTCTTACTGGGCATATTCTAATTGTTGAAGACAACAAAACAAACCAACTACTCCTAGGTATGCTACTCGAAGAGCATGACCTCACTTACGATATTGCCAACGATGGGCTCGAAGCTCTTGAAGCTGTGAAAAAAGAAAATTATTCTCTTATACTCATGGATGAGAATATGCCAAATATGAGCGGTAAAGAGGCTACACAGCTTATTAAAAAAATGCCAGATAAAAAAGAAATTCCAATTATTGCTGTTACAGCTAATGCACTCAAAGGAGACAAAAAAATATTTTTACAAAGTGGTATGGATGACTATATCGCTAAACCCATCGATGCGGATGAACTCGCTCGTACCCTTCAAAAATATCTCTAATTTTGCTAAAATGTCACTTATGAAATACAGAATTCTCTTACTACTACTTTTTTTTATTGCTTCATTTGCCACAGCACTGCATGAAGTAGAGCATATTTCACAACATCACGACACGGCTCAGTGTCAAGTCTGTATTATCGACCATCAGCTTCTTTGTGGTGATGTTGTAACAATAGTTCAAGAATCCATAGAGATTCATTTTCAAAAAGTTTTTACACAAACCAAAAAAACCGACTCCGACAAAACACTCTTTAACTACAACAACCGTGCACCCCCTTTAGTATCCTAAACACCATAAATTTTACAAAATCTATACAATTATTAGGATAATTATGAAATATTTACTACTACTTTTTTTAAGTACATATCTTCTCGCTCAGAGTCTGCACTCCAGCATATCAACCTATTATGAGATACCCTCATTTAGTGGTTCAAAACAGAAAACCGATGGTGTTTTATATGGCATCGGTGCAGATGTTCATCATCAAAATTCAGAGTATAAATTTGCTTATGAGCATGCTGATACCCAGACAATACAACCACCTCTAAGTAAAAACCTTCACATTGATAAACTTTTTCTACGTTATTCATACCGCATAAATAGTGAATTTTTCGTGAACCTTAACTATATTAATGTTCTTAGCGATAACATTGCCATTACCGATAATGGACAGAGTTTTGGGGCAGGAGTAAGTTATGCTCCAAACCCAAAAGTCACGTTAAACTTTACTCAGTTTCACACCTCGTATGAGGACTTTTCAACCAACCAGAGTGACTTTAAAGTTACTTTTAAAACTAAACTAGATGCTTTTAAATTTAAGCTTACTGCTTTAGCAAAATATATTACGCTCCATGAAAAAAATTTAAACTCTTTTACAAAAAATGCACAAGATGAGTACTTCACATCTGCTTTAAAAGTTCATTCACACTATAACTCTTACCATTTTGGTGGAGGTATCTACTTTGGTAAACGTGCTTTTGCAGTTATGGATGATGGCTTTAAGATACAGCACCATGCAATGGAGTTTGACAAAACCTATGCACTTGGTGTCGGTAAATCCATATCAAATTTTGTTCTACGGATTCAGTATATTCATCAAGAAGCTACCGAGTTACCTCCACAAAATGAAGGTGTTAAGGTAGACAACTTGAGATTCATCGTTAATTATAAGCTTTAAACTCTCCCTAAAGAGTCTCTTATATAATTGCGTTTATGAATTATCCAGATGAGTGGACTCAAAAAGAGTTCCTAACAAACAGAACCACGTTAGAACAAGAGGGAGTTTTAGTGACTCTAGTAGATACTATACTCTCTCCTATTGAAAAAGTACAAACTACTCTCTACAACCCTTACGAACTTCAAAAACTGCCAGAGGGTTCTGTCCTTGTTTTTTACTGCGATACAGGAAAGGCCACACTTAATAGACTCGCCGAGTATAGAGAAAAATTTCCAAAGTTTCACTGTATCTCGCTTAAAGGTGGTCGTGGGTACTGGCGCAAAAATATGATGATTTTGGATGAGAATGCAGAGAAAATATAAAAAACTCATAGAGAGTTATGCTCTGTGCATAGATGAGAAAAGATACTATGATGCGCACGAAGCACTCGAAGAAATCTGGTACCCACGACGCTTTGAAGACAACAATGAGATGCGACTTCTCAAAGGCTTTATCAATGCTTCTGTAAGTTTTGAGCTTATACAACGTGGTCGTAAAAAACCCGCCAAACAAGTATGGCTTACCTACCTTAAATACAGACAACTGCTCTACAAAGTTCACTCTCCCTACTTACGGGATTACCACAATCTTGCAAGAAAAATAGAGCATATCTACCACACACAAACCATTTAGCTAGAAGTCTCTAAGGAACTCACCAAAATCACACTATTGTTCGCTATAATTGCGAAAATGTTATAAGGAAATATTATGAATACAGTAGACAATGTAAATAAAACACTTGATGCAACCAATCAAGCTGTTTCAAAATACACAGATATGGCTATCACTTATGCGAGTGAGTATGGGCTTAAAATAGTAGCGGCTATCTTAATTTTTATTATCGGTAAATGGATAGTAAAAAAACTAACAGCAGTTACAAAAACACTTATGGAAAAAGCAGAAGTTGACCAAACACTTACTGAGTTTGCAGAGAGTGTAGTTTATTTTGTACTTCTTCTAATGGTTATCCTAGCATCACTCAATGCTTTAGGCATAGATACAACTTCATTTTTAGCAGTATTTGGTGCGGCTTCTCTTGCTATTGGTCTTGCTCTTCAAGGCTCTTTGGCAAATGTTGGAGCGGCTGTTCTTATTATCATCTTCCGTCCATTTAAAGTGGGTGATTTTGTTGAAGCGGGTGGAGCTACTGGTACAGTTGAGGACATTAACCTCTTTTCAACTATTATCGCACCTCTTGATAACCGTACAATTATCGTTCCCAATGCAGCAATTGTAAGTGGAAACATAACAAACTACTCCATGAAACCAAACCGTCGTGTTGACCATGTTTTTGGAATCGGCTACGATGACGACCTTAAACTAGCAAAAAATACTCTTATGGAGATTATGGAAGCAGATAGTAGAATTTTAACTGAACCTGCTCCTTTTGTAGCGGTTAGTGAACTTGGTGACAACTCAGTAAACTTTACTGTTCGTGCATGGGTTGAGACTGCTAATTATTGGGATGTTTATTTTGAAATAATTGAGAGTGTAAAACTGAAGTTTGATGAAAAAGGGATCTCTTTTCCTTACCCACAAATGGATGTTCATATGGACAAAAACGAAAACTAAAAATTACAATTAAATACAAGGATACAAAATGAAAAAAATTATATTAAGTGCAATTATTGCAAGCTCTTTAGTTGTTGCGGCAAATGCAGAAGATTCAGCCTATGTTTCACATGCTGAGTTAGGGTATGTAAACACTTCTGGAAACACAAAAACTGAAACTTTTGGTTTTGAAGGGAATGTAAAAAAAAGCTGGGGCAAACATGGTGCTCATTTAAAGGCAGATGCAGCTTACGGTAAAGATGGTGATAAAACTACGAAGAAAAAAGCTTTTGCTGAAATCTCTTATGACTACTCATTTACTGACAGACTAGCATTTGACTATGTTCTTGGTTATAAATATGATGCATTCTCAGGTTTTGAGTACCAAGCGTATACTGGTCCAGGACTCAAATATAAAGCTATCAAAGAAGAAGCACAGACTCTTGACTTAACAGCTAGCCTTCTTTACTCTATGGACTCTATTGAGCTTGTTGGTGCAAATGAAACAGATGATTATGCATCTTACAAACTTGAAGCTGAGTATATGTATGCATTTAACAAAGATGTAAAATTTACTCAAGACTTAAACTATAGAGCATCATTTGAAGAGAGTGACAAATATTTTGTATTTTCAAAAACAGCAGTTACTGTAAAAGTATCTGATATTCTTTCTGCTGGTGTGAGTTACAAAGTTGATTACACAAATGAAGCAAACCTCCTAGGTAAAGAGTACAGTGACAAAACTTTTCTTGTTGCACTTATCTTAGACTACTAAAATTATCGGGTTTTCCCGATAATTTTTCATAGATTTTGCTATAATCTTATCTATGAAAAAACTCACATTACTCCTCACAACACTTCTAACACAACAACTTTTTGCTCTAATCTCCATCGTTCCTGTAGAGATAGGTGTAGAGCCTGGATATAGTGGAAACATTGCTGCTTCTCTCGAAACCAAACGTGGAAATACACACAAAGACAACTATAAAATAGCTGCAAAGTTAAGCTATGATAATAACAAAGACTACGTAACGTGGGGTGAGATATCGGGAGAGTATGGTAAGTCTAATAATGTTAAAGACACAAGCAAAATCTATCTGCATTTAAGATATATACATGCTCTCTCCAATGAATCTCTCAGAGCTGAGGCTTTTACACAGATACAAGATAATGAATTTAAACTCATTAAGCGCCGACTACTTGGTGGTGCAGGAGTTAGGATGAGACTTTTTGAAACTGCGGATGCAGGAAAAGGGTATTTAGGTCTAGGTGGCTTTTTTGAACAAGTACGATACACCTCCATAGACCCTGAAGAGGACAACTTTAGAGCCAACATCTACTTTGCTTATGCAAGTAAAATAGGCGATGACTCAACACTCAGTTATAACATCTACTACCAACCAAATACCCAAGACTTTAGTGACTACATTACAGCACAAGCCTTAGCACTAAAGCTCCATATCTACAAAAGACTCTTTTTAAAATTTCAGATAGCTTACGATAGTGACTCAGTTGCTCCGATAGGTGTCCAGAAGTATGACTTTACTCAAACAAGCTCTTTTGTTTTTAATTTTTGATTCCACAAAAAGATACAAACAAATGCCAAAAAAGCACTCAAACTAGAACTTAAAAACAGATAGTTTGGGTAAAGCTCATAAATATACCCTGCACTGAGAGCTCCCACAAAACCACCTAAACCATAGGTTATTCCCGAAAAAAACTGCTGCGCTAAAGCTTTTTGTGTGTAAAGATGGTAGAGGTAACTAATAGCCGCTGAATGAAAAAGTGCAAAGCTCAGAGCATGAATACTTTGAGCAAAAAACATCACAGTTAAATTATCTGCAAAAAGAAAAACTAGGAACCATCGTATAGCACTTAAAAAAGTTGTTACTTGCAAAATAAGAAGAAGGTTCCCTCGTAAAAGTTTTCCTTGAAAATAGAGCATAATAATCTCTACTAAAACACCAAAACTCCAGAGGTATACTGTCATATCTAAAGCGATTCCATGGTCAGTCTCGTAAATAGTAAAAAAGTTATAAAATGCTCCAAAACTAACTTGCATAAGTGTAAGTCCAGCCCAGAGTTGCCAATCTTGGAGAAGATTTATGCTACTACTTTGCTGCTCTGTTTTTGTCTGCTCAAACTCTTTGATTTTTCTCCCAATTATAAAGGAGATAACTGCAGTTAAAAAAATAGCTCCTAAAAAGAAGTTGAGGGCTATTGTGACTGAACTTAAAAACTCCACTAAAACGAGAGCAACAAGCACAAAACCAACTGAACCAAAAAGACGAATTTTTCCGTAGCGTTCTTTACCCATCTCTTTTAAGGAGATAAGCTCTATGTAGGGGAGGATAAGACTCAACCCTATGCCCAAGCCTATGTTTGAGAATAAAACTCCATAAAAGTCTTCTACTAAATTATAGAAAAAGAGTGCACTGCTAAGCATAATAACAATAGCCACATTAAAAACTTTGGTATTGAGCTTAAAGCCTTTTACAAAAAGAAAAGGAAGTAAAAACCGAACCATAGGTCCAGCCGCAAATACAATCCCTATCTCGCTAGCACTGTAACCAAGCATAGCTAATACTTTTGGCATAAAGATTATGTAGATACCTATAATGGAAAAATAGAAGAAATAAAATGTTGATAAGAGTATTGGCATTCGCAATTATAACCAATTTAATAGCACTTAAAACACTATTTACTTAATGTTTACTTATAATTATTATAATTCCAACATCTCAATTATGTTTCCCTTTTCATAAGTTGAGTATACTCTCCTAATAATTATTGATACTCAATCTTTCCCCCTTTTTAGATTGAGTATTCTTATATCCCTTGCTATTATGCTAAAATTCGAAATGTCAAAAATAATACTCACAACTCTGAACTCACGATACACACACAGCTCTATTGGACTACGTTACCTCTATGCAAATATGAAAGAGCTCCAAGAGAGTACACAAATTTTAGAATTTAGTATTAATGATGCCCTGCAAACTATTGCAGAAAAAATTCTTCTACATCAACCTAAAATTATCGGCATTGGTGTTTACATCTGGAATGTAGCTCTTGTAAGTGAACTTATTCACATCTTAAAAAAGGTCTCCCCTGAGACTCTCATTGTTCTTGGTGGGCCTGAAGTTACCCATGAACCTTTTAGAGTCAAACTTGATGCTGATTATATTATTCAAGGGGAAGGAGATTTAGCTTTTTATGAGCTGTGCCACTCCATTCTTAACGTGGTTCCACCACCAAATAAGATTATAAAAATGAGTATGCCCTCTTTAAAGAGTATAGAGCTCCCTTATGAGTTCTACACCGATGACGATATAGCAAACCGCTACATTTACGTTGAAGTTTCCCGTGGTTGCCCTTTTGAGTGTGAGTTTTGTCTCTCCTCTATGGATGAAAAAGTAAGAGCCTTTGATTTGGACAAAGTACTCCAAGAGTTTGATAAACTCTGGGCTAGAGGGGCTAGAAACTTCAAGTTTGTCGACAGAACATTTAACATTAACATCAAAACAGCCAATAAGATTTTAGACTTTTTTCTCAACAAAGAGCCTCCCTATTTCGCACACTTTGAAGTGATTCCCGACCATTTTCCAGCCTCTTTAAGAGAAAAAATTACAGCATTTCCTCATGGAGCGCTCCAGCTTGAGATTGGGATTCAGACACTCAACTTAGAGATAGCAAACAACATCTCAAGACAACTCAAACTTGACAAGATTAAAGAGAACATTCGCTTTTTAGAGCATGAGACCGAAGCACATATTCATCTAGATTTAATTGTTGGTTTACCAGGGGAGTCTCTGGAGAGTTTTGGAAGAAACCTTAATGAGTTAGTTTCACTCAGCTCTTGTGAGATTCAGATAGGGATACTCAAAAAACTCTCTGGAACTTTTATAAATCGACACGACATAGAGTATGGCATGGTTTATAGCGATATACCACCTTATGATATTTTAAAAAACAACCAACTCAGCTTTAATGACATCCAAATTATGAAACGTTTTGCAAGGTTTTGGGACTTAACATACAACAGCGGTAACTTCCCACGTAGTGTCATTTTGTTATGGCAAGATGAGAGTGTTTTTGAGAACTTTTATGCCTTTACACTCTGGATGTACCAACAGACTGACTCAACATGGAAAATATCTCTTCAGAGACTTGGTGAACTACTGTTCACTTACTTAACAGAGGTTAAAAAAGCCGACAAGCAGGCAGTTGCAACAGAGATGTTAGAAGATATGATGAAACTCAAAGGACGAGCAATTCCTACATATCTCAAGCCCTATGCCGACAATTTTAATGCAAGTGCGAAAGCTGGAACCTCAGGATTTAATAAAAGACAAGCATAAGTTTAAGTACAATTAAAACAATGAACATCTTAAAACTTTTTCTCTTGCTGACTCTTAGTGTTAATATAACTTTTGCTAAGCCTTATGTGGAAGAGAAACTCCTGCATAAAATAACTCAAAAGTATAAAACATTTGCTAAAAAAAGGTTCTTTTACCTACAAAAAAGCTTAGATAAGGCTAAAAAAAGTAGTGAACTTGAGAAGCTCAACATAGTCAATAAGTTTTATAACGGTGTTTCTTATGCCTCCGATATGAAAGTCTATAGAAAAAAAGATTACTGGGCTACACCTTGGGAGTTTTTAGGCAAAGATAGAGGTGATTGTGAAGACTATGTTATTAGTAAGTATTTTGCTCTTATCTACCTTGGTATAGACTCTAAAAAGCTTTTTTTCACCTATGTTCGTTCAACAAAATTTAAAGCGGCACACATGGTTTTAACCTATTTTGAGACACCAAGAAGTGAGCCACTCATTCTCGACAATAACAACCAAAAAATCTTTCCAGCTTCACAAAGAAAAGATTTAACCCCTATCTACAACTTCAATGGAGAGTCTCTCTATAAAGCCTCTAAACGTGGTTCTGGGAAAAAAGTAAAAAGTAAAAAAGCCCATAAAAAGTGGGATCAACTTAAGCTCAACATGAAAAGGAAAAAAATATGACACTCTTTAGGCAGATAGCTATTATGCTCACACTATTTTTACTTATAATTTTAGGGACTGTTTTAGTACTCAACTTTAACAGTGCTAACGAGTCTGTTCAAGATAGACTCTATGAAGATGCTAAAAATACAGCAAGTTCACTCAGTCTCTCGCTAGGAAGTGCAAATGGCGATATCTCGATGATGTCTACCATGATAAATGCCAACTTTGATAGCGGAACTTACAGCTATATCTCTTTAGTTGATGTTGATGATGTAACTCTCTATGAGAGAGTGGCTGAGAGTGAGCTTGTTGAGACACCCCAGTGGTTCGTCAATCTCATCAAGATCTCAGCACCTATTGCATCTGCAAATGTCTCAGCAGGGTGGAGTCAAGTAGGCATACTTAATGTTCAAAGTGATGTAGCCTATGCCTACAAACAGCTCTACAGCATACTCACAAACCTTCTCATATCTTTTAGTATTATTGCCATCGTCGCACTTCTAACTCTATACAGTATTCTCTCAGCCATATTAAAACCTCTCCAAGAGGTACAGCACCAAGCAGAAGCAGTGAGTCGTAATGAGTTTATAATTCAAAATAAAATTCCCTACACAAAAGAGTTTAAAGATGTAGTTGTGGGTATGAACAAAATGGTCTCTAAGGTTCAAGCTATGTTTGACAAGGGAAATGAAGAGCTCAAACACCATAAAGAGCTTGAGTATGTAGATGCAAATACAGGTCTTAAAAACCGTAAATACCTCATAGACAAACTTCCAGAATACCTCAAAGTGGATGCCAGCTCTAAAGGTGGTATAAACATGATGATAGCATTTAGCGGTGTTGTCGAGGCCAACGAGAAAATAGGGCATAAAGATGTTGACAAACTTTTTCAAGATATTGCAGCTATTTTTAAGAAATACTCCAATAAGTATGAGAGGGCTATTGTCTCACGAATGAATGGAACCGAGTTTTCTATTTTACTCCCTAACTGTACAGAAGACGATGGTTTAACCATAGCAAATAGTATATATGAAGCATCATCTACAAATATAAAGAGTGTAGGCTTAGACAAAGAACAGACTTTTATATCTCTTGGGCTGTATGAGTATAACTACACTCAAAATATCGGTCAACTTCTCTCACTCTCCGACAATGCTCTCACACAAGCAAAATTTAGCGACTCAAACATACATTTAGACAAGTCAGAGAGTGCCACGGAAGTGATGGGTAAAGATGCTTGGAGAAAAATAATTAACGATGCTCTGGGTAGCAATAGTTTTAAATTTGTCTCATGGACAGCAGTCGATGCAAAAAAGAAAAAAGTAGCCCACAATGCCCTAAGTCTTACACTCAAAGCGAGTGATGGCACAGAGTATTTTTATGGTCAGTTCATGGCGCCCGCCAATCAAGCAGGCTTAAGCTCTAAAATTTACCAAAATGTAATGCACATGATGTTCACACATCCAGATAAGAAGCTTACAAGCTCAACATGCTCCATACGACTCTCTTTTGAGTACCTAGACCTCAGTGAGACTTACGATGAGCTCTCTGCACTCTTTAGAGAGTATGCACGAGCACTTCCCTTTAATCTCATCATTGAGATGCCAGACAGACTTGTACGCTCAAACTCTAAGGTTGTTAAACTCTATAAAAAACTCTTTGAGACCTATAACATCGAGACGGGTGTGTATGAATTTATTGGAGAGAGTGCCGACTACCAATACCTTAGAGACCTCAGACCTGTCTACATTAAAGGAGAGAGTTCATACTTCTTAACACAGAGTGACCAGTCACTCTCAGCACTAAGACTCATTACAGACACTGTTGGTATTTCACTTATTGCGACGGGTGTTATGGAGCTAGAGACACTCCATAAGCTTCAAGACAAAGATATACACATCATTCAAGGAAGAGCAACGGAGATGATTACTCTTTTATAAGTACTAAACTCCGCGAGAGTTTAGTCCCTTTGTTAAGGCATCATTTATCTCTTTTGAGTACTCTGGGTTTAAGCGTCTAAGCTCTCTATCAAAGTTTAAAATCAAATTTTTATTGGTATTTGTGTGACGACAGAGCACAATCATAATTTCAGTATATGCATCAAAGTCTGGGTGGGTTCTAAGTCCAAGTTTTTTATGAATAACACCATGATGCTTTAAAACTAAGTCTAGTAGTACTTTTAACTCCTCAGCAGAAGTTTTCTGTTTTCGAATCTGAGCTCTCAAATAATCTAAATCTGTATTTATCTTTGGTGTCGTAATGCTACTGCTCGTGTGCTGTTTTTTACTTTGGACTTTGTGTCTCTTTTTTTTAGCGGAGTAAAAAAATATAAATATGAGTAGACCAAGAACGAGTATAAGAAGTGTGCCAAATTTTATGAGTGCTGTTATTTCCATAGTGCAGATTATATCTTTTTTTTATTACAATATATAAATAAGCTATTTTTAAGTTTATTTTCAGATAGGAGGAGTAAAATAATTTAATATCATGAAATTGGGGGACAATTTTGAAAAACATATCAATAAAAGCACAAGTATTAGGATTAGTAATCATCTCTCTGATGATTTTATCTATAGTTTTAACATTTTTATCTATTAAGGAGAGTAAAGGTGCACTCATGAAAATGAGTTATGACACTTTAACATCAGTAAGAGATTCTAAGTCAAATCAGATTCAGAGCTTTTTTAACGAAAGAATTGGCGATATAAATGTTATATCTACAAGTAAAAATGTAAAAGATTTAGTGCAAGACTTAATCTATGTGCATGAGGAACTTGGGGTAAAAGGTAGTGACAATTATCCTGTAACGAATGCTTTAGCAAAAGAGAAAACAGCACCGCATGAAGAGTTCTTTCAAGAGTATGCAAAAGAGTATGGTTATTACGATGTCTTCATAATTTGTGCGAAACATGGCCATGTTATGTACACTCAGGCAAAAGAGTCAGACTACGGTGCAAATGTTGGAAGCGGTAGTTTAAAAGATTCTGGACTTGGTGAGGTTTACAAAAAGGTAAAAGAACTCAAACGACCAGTTTTTGTAGATATGCGTCCTTATGCACCTTCAGCAGGTGCACCTGCAATGTTTTTAGGGGCACCTGTATACATAAATGGTGTAATGAAGTCCATTGTAGTGTTTCAAATTTCCGATGCAGCTATCAATAAAATAATGCAATTTAGACAAGGGTATGGAGATTCTCAGGAAGATTACTTAGTCGGTCAAGATAAACTGATGCGAAGTGATAGCTTTTTAGACCCTAAGTACCATAGCCTTAAAGCTTCATTTGCAGACCATTCCACAGGAACTTGTGATACTGAGGCTAGTAGAAGTGCTTTAAACTCAAAACCAGGGACTAAAATTGTTATAGACTATAACGGTAATCCAGTTTTATCGGCCTATAAAGCTATTAAAGTTGGTCAAGACTTAACTTGGGCTCTTATGTCAGAGATAGATGAAGCCGAAGTTTTAATTACACCCAATAGCATTAGAAATACACTATTGACATATACTCTCATTATTTTAGTAATTATTATATTTATAACATTTTTCATTGTCTCTGCGAGTGTCATCAAACCATTAGATAGGTTTAAAACTCAAATTTTAACAATATCAGATAATCATGATATTGTTCAGAGAATTGACACAAATGCTCCACAAGAGATTATGGAAATGGGTCAAAGCTTGAATACTTTATTGACCTCTCTCCAAGAGCTTATCTCAACTTCTAAGGACTCTTCAACTGAAAATGCTTCTATATCTCACGAACTCTCAACAACAGCACTCGGTGTTGGAAATAATGTTGAAAACTCAGTAGTTATTATAAAAGAAGCAACTTCTCAAGCAAAATCAGCACAAAATGAAATCATAAATGCTATATCAGATGCACAAGAATCAAAAGAAGATATTATAAAAGCAAATGAAAATTTAGGGACAGCGAGAGATGATATTATCTCTTTAACTTCAAAGGTTCAAGATACTGCACAAGCAGAATTGGAACTTGCTCAAAATATGGAAGAGTTGTCAAAAGAAGCGAATGAAGTCAAAACAATATTAGTTATTATTGGCGATATCGCAGACCAAACAAACCTTCTTGCATTAAATGCTGCCATTGAAGCAGCTCGTGCAGGAGAGCATGGTAGAGGTTTTGCGGTTGTGGCAGATGAAGTTAGAAAACTTGCTGAGAGAACTCAAAAAACACTCTCAGAGATCAATGCAACCATTAGTGTAGTTGTGCAATCTATTGGCGATGCGTCTACTCAAATGAGTACCAATTCAGAGGAAATTCAAGAACTCTCAAGTATCGCCCAAGATGTTGAAGATAGAATTAACTCTACTGTTTCAATAGTCAACGAAGCGGTGATTGCAAGTGATAAAACGGTCAAAGACTTTGAAGAGACTGGTAGAAATGTAGAAGTAATTATTGAAAAAGTTGAAAATATCAATGAGATATCATCAACCAATGCAAGAAGTGTAGAAGAGATAGCAGCAGCTGCTGAACATCTCAACACCTTAACAAATGATTTAAACTCCAAACTTGAAACATTTAAAACCTAAAAAAGTTGTCCTTATAGGTGCCTCAACGGGAGGTCCTGGACAAATTCATAAAATCATCAAGGCACTACCTGTATTAAAATCTACAACTATTATTGTTGCACAACATATGTCAGATGGATTTTTAGAGAGTTTTATGGACAGGCTTAAACAGTATAGTTCAAATAATATAGAATTGACAAAAAACAATAAAGTATTGCATAGTAATACTATCTATGTATGTGAAAAAAACATCTCCCTTGTCAAAGATAAAAATAATTTAGTTTTTATTGAAAATGAAAAAATGAAAAATAGCTTTAATCCAGATATAAACTTAATTTTCAACTCTTTTACCTCTCTATCTCATGAGATAAAAATATTAAGTGTTATCTTGACAGGTATTGGCGATGATGGGGTACAAGCGTGTAGCAATTTGAGTAAAAATGGGGCTAGATGTATTACTGAAACATCCCAAAGTGCTATTATAGATGGTATGCCAAATCGTGCTAGAGAATTAGTTTCAAATATTGAGGTATATGATATGCAAGAGATTGTAAAAGTAATCAGTGGGTTTTGTGAATAATGTTTAGTTTCTTTAAAAAAAAAGAGTCAGTCATAGAGAGTGTAGAGGTAAAACATATTGAAGAGGATTATCAGGACATTGAACCTATTGCAAAATATTTTCATACTCAAACAGGAATCACTTTTGATAAACAGATCACTATTTTAAAAAGTAAAGTAACCTCTTTTTGTAAACAGAGAAAAATATATTCATTTCAAACATTATTCAAAGATATACAATCAAACCAAGAGCTCAAACAAGAGCTCATAGACTACCTCACAACAAATGAAACATATTTTTATAGAGAATTTTCTCAAATTACAGAACTTGTTGCATTAGTCAAAAATCAACCTGAAAACATAAAAATATTATGTGCACCCTCTGCGACGGGAGAAGAACCCTATAGCATCGCCATAGCACTTCTCGAAGCGGGAGTCTCTGCTAAAAACATAGATATAATTGGCATAGATATCAATCAAGAAGCATTAACAAAAGCTAAAACTGCGGTATTTACACAACGCAATGTACGCAACTTATCTCCCTCTATAATCCATAATTATTTTATGAAAAAAAATGATAGCTATGCTTTAAAAGCAGATATAAAATCATTAGTTACATTTAAACTGGCAAATATATTTGATGACTCATTTAAGAATTTAGGAAAGTTCGATTTTATATTTTCAAGAAATATGTTGATATATTTTGATAAAGAGACAAAACAAAAAGCTAAAGATATTTTAGAAAGTATGCGAAAAAGTAACAAGTATGATATCTTTTTTGGTCATGCTGATCTGTTTTAATAATCGGCTTGTGGAGGTTGAGGCGGGATTCGAACCCGCGGTAGAATAAACTACATAACCTTTCCAAGGTTACACCATCGGCCACTCGGACACTCAACCAAAATGAAGAGTAGAATTTTATCTATAAAAGGCTTAAAACAACTATTAATCTACATTTTCTAAAAGAATTTAGGTTATAGCGGTATAATTCACTTTATTATTTAGATAAGGTTTCACTAATGCTCAGTCTTTCATCATTTTTTCAACTCTTAAAAGAGTCCTTTAGAGATTTACTCCCAATTATTTTAGTTATTATGTTTTTTCAACTTGCTATCATTCAAACAGTCCCCGAAAACTGGTTAAGCACTACTATTGGGCTTGCTATTGTGGGTGTTGGTCTTGCTGTTTTTCTTCTTGGTCTTGAAGTCGGAATTTTCCCTGTTGGCGAGGGTTTAGCCTCTGACTTTGCCAAAAAAGGCTCTACAAAATGGATAGTTATTTTTGCTTTTATGATAGGTTTTGGAACAACCGTAGCAGAGCCTGCCCTCATTGTTATTGCCCAAAAAGCGGCAAGTATTAGCTCTGGTCGTATTGATGCGACAACCCTAAGAATGGTGGTTGCTTTTTCTGTTGGTTTTGCTATTGTAATCGGTGTTTGGAGAATTATAAAAGGGCATCCCATCCACTACTATATCATCTCTGGTTATGTTATGGTTGTTGCAGCTACGGCCTTTGCACCAAGAGAAATAGTAGGACTTGCTTATGACCTTGGAGGGGTAACCACATCAACTGTTACAGTCCCTCTTGTTGCGGCACTTGGAATTGGTTTAGCCTCTAGTATAAAGGGTCGTAACCCTGTTCTTGACGGCTTTGGGCTTATCGCATTTGCCTCTCTTACACCTATGATTTTTGTACAATTTTATGGGATTTTTGTTTATGAGTTTGTAGATGCTGTTGCAGCACTTCCACAAGTTGTACCCATTACTGAAGCAGTTGCTATTAACAATGCAGTCGAGTTTGAGCTCAATTTTTACGATGTCCTACGTGGTCTTTTTGGTGTCATTATTGATGTTATGCCTATTTTGGGTGTTATCCTCTTTTTTCAGTATGTTATTCTTAAAAAACCTATCGACAACCTTAAAGAGGTAA